>Ga0265292_1001835_pt1 | contig 16925 bp, 14 predicted proteins | sample Munlanlewell296A_FD_189080 | JGI IMG/M metagenome (GOLD analysis project Ga0265292, IMG submission 189080) | Leachate microbial communities from a municipal landfill in Southern Ontario, Canada - Leachate well 296A | ecosystem: Engineered > Solid waste > Landfill > Unclassified | place: Canada... | reverse complement strand
GTGAATATTTTTCTCTGAAGCTAAATTTTCATCGAAATCCAGACAGGCAGTTTTCCAAAGTCATACTTTTACCGATAATTATTATTTTTTCAATTTATATTAATGTCCCTTTTTAGAGGGGGCTCAAAGTTCAAAGTTAAAACTAATAAATTGCCACGAAAACACAAATACACTAAATATCACCAAATGTTGATTATCAACCAAATAACCTTGGTGTATCTTGGTGTTTTTGTGCTTTGGTGGCAAAAAATGGAATTATCGGAGGGGACTCAACTTTGAACTTTGAACTTTGAACTTTAAACTCACCGGAGGTGTTCATGGTACCATTCGCAGGCGAGCTCAAACCCTTTCCTGGCATCAAACCGGGGATTATAGCCGAGTTCTGCGCGTGCTTTTTCGATGGAGGCGTGGGAATAGGGGATGTCGCCAGGGCGTTCGGGGCCATAGATGGGTTCAATCCGTGCAATCTTCGGATCGAAGCGGGAGAGGTTGTCGCGGAGGATGTTGAAAAGCTCGTTGAGGGTGGTGTTGGCGCCGTAGGCGATGTTAAAAACGACAGCCCCCTCCCTGACTCCCTCCCCTGTTCCCCGCGTACGTGGGGACCTGTGGGGGAGGGACGGGGTGGGGGCTAACGCTGCCAGCTCATTCGCCTGTACCACGTTATCGATATAGGTAAAGTCCCTGGAATAGCTTCCGTCGCCGTTAATGACAGGCCGTTCGTGCTTCATCAGTTGTGAAACCCATTTGGGGATGACAGCAGCGTAGGCCCCGTGAGGGTCCTGGCGGCGGCCGAAAACGTTGAAATAGCGCAGGCTGGTGGTTTCCAGGCCGTAAATGTCATGGAAAATCCGGGCATATTTTTCATTCACGACCTTGGTGACGGCGTAGGGCGATAAAGGCTCGCCGGTTTCTTCCTCCACTTTGGGCAGTTTTTTACTGCTGCCATAGACTGACGAACTGGAAGCATAAACGAATCTTTTAACCCTGGCATCGCGGGCAGCGATGAGCATGTTCAAGGTCCCGGTGATATTAATCTCGTTGGTACGTGCCGGATTCTCGATAGATCGCGGTACAGAGCCGAGGGCAGCCTGGTGGAAAACATACTCGATCCCATCGCAGGCTTTTTTGCAGGTATCAGGATCGCGTATGTCGCCTTCGATGAAGGTAAAACGGGGGTTGGAAAGAAATGGCTCAATGTTTTTACGGAAGCCGGTTAGAAAGTTGTCCAGGCAGACGACCTCGTTGTCCTGCAGCAGGAAGGCCTCGCAGAGTGCGGATCCGATGAATCCGGCACCGCCGGTGATTAACAGCCGATGCTGTTTAAGTTCAAAGTTCAAAGTTCAAAGTTGAGTTCAAAGTTAAACAATCATTCCCACTCCCACCGTATTGAACGTTCCTTCCTCGATCAGGATAATGCTGCCGGTGGTACGGTTCCGCCGGTAGCTGTCGTAAAACAATGGTTTGGTAGTACGCAGTTGCACACGGGCGATTTCGTTCATTCTCAGTTCTTTTCCATCAGGAACCCGTTCGAGTGTGTTGACATCGACCTTATAAACAATCTCTTTGATCATTGCCCTTACCTCGGAGGTGGTATGGCGTAGATAATATTTCATGCCCGGGAGCAGTGGTTTATCGCTCATCCAGCACATCATGACTTCGATATCCTGCCCGGTTTCAGGCACGTTGTTTTCTCTGACGATCATATCGCCCCGGCTTATATCGAGGTCGTCGGAAAGGCGGAATGTAACGGACATTGGCGGGAAAGCCTCATTTATTTCCGATTCATCAAAATCGATGGATTCGAGGGTGGTAATAAAGCCGGAGGGCAGCACCATCACCTTTTCTCCTTTATGGAAAACCCCGCCGGCGACCCGTCCGGCATAGCCGCGGTAGTCGTGGAATTTCTCCGAGATTGGCCGGATCACATACTGCACGGGGAAGCGCGGGTCGATGTGGTTATGGTCGCTGGCAACATGGATATTCTCCAGGATATATCGCAGCGTACCGCCTTCATACCACGGCATGTTGTTCAGTTTGTTGACCACGTTATCGCCATTCAGGGCGCTGATCGGGACAAAATGGATGTCTTTCACATCAAGTTTGGCGGCGAAAGCGCCGAAGTCATGCTTGATCTTTTCATAGACCTCTTCGCTATAATTCATCAGGTCCATTTTGTTGACACAGATGATCAGATGGGGGATCTGCAGCAGGGATGCGATGTAGGAATGGCGGTATGTCTGCTCGGTCACGCCATTGCGGGCATCGATGAGGATGATGGCGGCGTTGGCTGTTGAGGCTCCGGTGACCATGTTGCGGGTGTACTGCACGTGGCCGGGGGTATCGGCGATGATGAACTTGCGTTTGGGTGTGGCAAAGTAACGGTAAGCCACATCGATGGTAATGCCTTGCTCCCGCTCGGCGCGGAGGCCATCTGTAAGCAGGGCAAGATTGATCATTTCATTACCTTTTCTGATGCTGGCACGTTTGACCGCCTCGAGCTGATCCTCGAAGATGGATTTACTATCATACAGCAACCTGCCGATCAGGGTACTTTTCCCGTCATCGACGCTGCCGGCCGTCGTAAAACGCAACAGCTCCATTTCGAGGTAAGCCTTACTAGAAAATTTATCTTCCACCATAGTATAGTTCAAAGTTCAAAGTTCAAAGTTGAGTTTTTAGTTCAAAGTTAGTTCAAAGTTCACTTTTCACTTTGAACTTTGAACTTTGAACTAAAAGTATCCTTCTTTCTTCCGGTCTTCCATAGCCGATTCCGATCGCAGGTCATCGGCACGGCCGCCCCGTTCGGTCACCCTGACGGCGGCGATTTCCTGGATAATGTCTTCCAGTGTAGATGCTTCCGACACGGTCAGCCCGGTGCAGGAAATATCGCCGATGGTACGGCACCTGATGCGCATGGTGATTACTTTTTCGGTGTCCCTTTTTTTCATGAAAGGGGCATCGGCCAGCCAAACCCCGTCGCGGTTAAACACTTTACGTTCATGGGTGAAGTAAAGGTTTGGAATATCAATATTATCGAGGTAGATATATTGCCAGATATCCATTTCGGTCCAGTTGCTGAGGGGGAAAACGCGGAAATGCTCCCCGGTGCGCTTTTTGCTGTTGAAGATATTCCACAGTTCCGGGCGCTGGTTTTTAGGGTCCCACTGCCCGAATTCATCGCGGTGCGAGAAAAAGCGTTCCTTGGCACGGGCTTTTTCCTCATCACGGCGGCCTCCACCCATCGCGGCATCGATCTTATTTTTGGTGAGGGTATCGAGCAGGGTAACGGTTTGTAACAGGTTGCGGCTGGCATCAAAGCCGGTTTCTTCCACCACACGGCCATTATCGATCGATTCCTGCACCGAGCCGACTATCAACTGCACACCAAGCTTTTTGACCAGTTCATCGCGGAAGATCATGGTTTCAATAAAGTTATGGCCGGTATCGATATGCATAAGCGGAAAAGGTATCCTGGCGGGCCAGAAGGCTTTCCTGGCCAGGTGAACCATCACGATCGAATCTTTTCCGCCGGAAAACAGCAGCGCCGGCCTTTCAAACTGGGCCGCCACCTCCCGCATAACGTAAATGGATTCTGATTCCAGTTCGCGAAGATGATTGAGGTTATATTTTCGTTGAAGATCGGTCATTAAAAGGTTAATGGTTATTGGTTATTGGTTATTGGTCAACTCTGATCCTCGGAAGCAGGAACCCCAGCAATTTCTCAACAGATTGTTCGATAGTCAGCAGGTCGGTACGGATTTCGAGATCAGCATTGACCAGGACTTCAAAGGGTGCGCCGATCCCTGTAAAGTCTTTGATTTCTCCTTTTCTTGCTTTGGCATAAAGTCCTTTAACATCGCGTTTTTCGCAAACTTCAAGCGGTGCGTTGATATATACTTCGATGAAGTTTTCTCTTCCTATAATATCCATAGCCAGGTGACGGACTTCACGGGTTGGGCTGATAAAGCTATTGATGGCAATGATGCCGCAATTGAGGAAGAGTTTGGAAACCTCGGCGATCCGGCGGATATTTTCCCGGCGGTCTTCTTCGGAAAAGCTGAGATTATTGTTTATCCCGCTGCGGATGTTGTCACCATCAAGGATCTGCACCGTAAAATTCCTGGCAAAAAGTTCTTCTTCGAGGCGTTTGGCAAGGGTGGTTTTCCCTGCACCCGAAAGACCGGCAAACCAGATCACCCTGGCTTTTTGCCTTAAGCGCTTTTCCTTGTCTTCCCGCATATTACAAATGTTCACAGCTATTTCCGGTAATGCTCAGAACCTTTTAAAAATCCTGTTCGTTGTTGAATCCACTTCTTTGTTTTTATCGTCGGAATAGTAGCCATAACCGTAGCCATAACCGTAACCATACCCATAACCGTACCCATAGCCGTACCCATAACCGTACCCATAGCCATAACCGTAGGAACCTTTGGTAAGTTTAACGTCGTTGATCAGGATATGGACATTCGGGATTTCTCTTTGTTCAATATCTTTAATAATTGAACCGAAGACTTTTTTAAGTGTATAATGCTGTCGCACGCAGAAAAGGTTGGCATCGGTATATTTCATCAGCAGGAAAGCATCGGTGACAAGGCCAACCGGCGGGGTATCGATGATGATAAAATCGTAGTCCTCTTTCAGGCGGCGAAAAAGCTCATCGGTTTTTTCGGAAGCAATCAGCTCGGATGGGTTAGGGGGAACAGGTCCTGCCATGATGATATCGAGGTTTTCGATCATGGAATGCTGGATTATGCTTTCGTAGGAGCTTTTATTGATCAGGTAAGAGCTGATACCTTCATTATTGGACAGGCCAAAGTCCTGGTAGATTTTGGGTTTCCGCAGGTCGAAACCGATCAGCATGGTTTTTTTACCATAGAGTGCGAAAATTGATGCAAGGTTGATGGATATAAAGGTTTTACCGGCGCTGACCATATCGGAGGTAATCAGAATGGTCATTTTGGATTTTCCTTTGGTAACGAATGCAAGGTTTGTACGGATGGACCGGAATGATTCTGCTATGGAAGATTTTGGAGAATCGGCCACCACAATGGTGCTTAGCCTGTTGCTGTGGATAATGTGTCCGATGATGGGCACCCGGGTAATCTTTTCGACGTCAGCGCGTTCAATTATCTTATCATTCAGGTAATCCCTACCGAGTATAAACAGGGTGGGCAGGATCAGGCCAAGGATCAATGCGATGATATAATTCAGGCTGGTCTTGGGATATACCGGGGTCGAGTCCAGCAGCCTGGCATGGTCAACGATCTCATTATCAGAAACATTGGAAGCCCTTGTGATCTGTGCTTCGGCCCTGCGCTGTTGCAGGAAGTTATAAATGTTGTCGCTTAACTTGAATTTCCTGGTGATTCCAAGCAGTTCCCGCTGGGTTTTGGGGATCGTGATCATCTGGCCGGTCAGGACCTCCATCCGGCTGCTGATATCTTTTAAACCAATTTCAGAATTCTTCACGATATTGGTGATATTTTCCAATAACGCATCTTTCGTGTTTTCGATACGAAGATCGAGCGCGATAACAGTAGGGTTTTTTTCTGTAGAAGTAAGAAACGCTTCCGCTCTCTCGTTAAAGAGGGTGGAAAGCTCCTGGATCAGGCTGGTCGTCAAGGGGTCATCAATGCCCATCGCCGATGGGACAATCAGGCCCTGCTGTATGTCTTTATTGCTTTCGACATACTTTTTCAGCGATTTGTAATACAAGTTTTTTACCTTCAGATCAGCTTGCTGGGTTTCCAATGTCTTCATGTATTCAACAGCTTGTTGTGACTGGAAATCGATATCCATGACGATATTCTGGCTCCGGTAATCCTGCAGTTCCAATTCAGCGAAACTCAGCGAATCGCTGATATCCATCAACTGCTCGTCGATAAACCGGATTGTATTGGTAGCGATCATGTTTTTCTTCTCAAGTCCCTGGGCGATATATTCCCTTGTCAGCATGTTCAGGAAAGCTGCTGATTTGGCTTCATTAAATCCCCTGAGGGACAGCTTCAGGATTGAAGCTTCTTTATTGATAGGTTCAATGGTAATGCCCTTAACCCCATACTTTGCTACAAGTGATTTAAGGTCTTTAAAAACAAAATTCAGGTTCCTGGCAACAAGTTCATTCACCAGGGCATTTGGTTTCAGTACCAGGTGAAAGCTATAGGCCTCACCTTCGAGTTGTTCCCCAAAGAACAGTGTATCACTGACTTTGAGGAACAGATATTTATCTTCAGCCTCTTTATAAGTTGAATAATCGTATAGTGTAGTATTTTCCGATTCTGCCTGGATGAGATATTTGGAGGCAGAAATGATTTTAATCTTGAATTCCATATTGACAGGCTGCAGGTGACTTGTATCAAAGACAACTTCAAAGGGGTTATCAGGGTAAAGTTCCCTGGATATAAAATTTTCCTCTTCGAAATAGGCAACGAAAAAGTCAAGGTTTTTCACCGCACGTTCAGTCAGGGAGTAGGAACTCAGAACACCGATTTCGTTCTCAATATTTTGCAGGTCACCCCCGAAACCAAGCCCGATCAATTGTTGCGGATCTATACTGTTACCACGGTCGGATTTAATGATCACCGTAGTGCTGACCTCATAAACAGATTTGGTATATTTATTAAAAAGGAAGGCGATAATGAGGGCAACGATGATGGTCAGTATGAAAAAATACCAATAGCGGTAAATCTTAAAGAAGAGGGCTTTATAATCAAAGCTCTCTTCTGCCTGTGGCTGGGTTTGCTGATAAATACGGGTATTTTCGTTTTCCACTTTATTAATTATTTGCTGAAGTAATTGATGAGTAAAAGCGTGGTACTAATAGTGGTGAATATTAAAGTATAAGGGAACTCACTGAAAGCAAATTGTTTACCCTTAAGCGATTCAACATAGACCAGGTCGTTAGGCATGATGTAATAATAATCCGATTCCAGGATACTATAATCGTTCAGGTTAATCCGGTAGGTTTTAACCCCTTTCTCACTCTGGCGTACAAGCAGCACCTTGTTTCTTTTGGCGAAATCAGTCATATCTCCTGCCATGGCAATGGCTTCGAAAATATTTATTTTATCCTGGTAAACCACATATTTTCCCGGATTTTTAAATTCACCTAACATCGAAACATGAAAATTAGCCAGCTTAACAATTACGATAGTATTTTTGACATATTCATTCACCCTCTCCTGGATTTTCTGGCGTATTTGTTCGGTAGTGAAATTATCGACCATTACTTTTCCGATAAGGGGAAACTCAACGTAACCCGAGTCATTGACGGTATAACTATTCAGGTAAATACCTGCTTCGTCATAATAATTGTTAATTGCACCCGATTCATAGAAGAAATTAGTTTTTTCATCGAGGCTTTTAACCTTGACATAGAGATTATCTCCCTTGTGAACAAGATATTCTATGGCTTCGGGTTTCTTAAAATCAGCTTTGGCCATTTTAAATTCCTTGGGGTCCTGCAGATATCGGATACGTTTCATCGGTACGCATGACGACAGGAGGATTGCTGCTAAAAAGAGTACTAATCCTGCTTTTTTTAACATATCCGGTGTTCTTTTCATATCAAATCGTTTCTCTGATTGGTTCAAAACTCTTTGTAGTAATTATTAAACGGAGTGCAAAAGTAAAAAAAATCCTTGAACTAACTCACATAAGTTTCTGGTAAGTTTGCCACCATCTATCGGGGAGGGTATTCTGGCAGGCGGTCTGGTAATCCTGGTAGGAACATGGTACAAGGTGGTGCCGTTCGTAGCGTTCGCGATGTTTGCTACGAATAGGGACCTCCATCCACCAACGCTCGCTCTTATTGCTACGGTAAAAAACCACTTCGTCTTTAAAATCTTTCAGGGTCACGGTATATTTTACCATGTCTTTTTTCTTGTCGGGCGGGAAATCCCCTTTGCGGCTATAAAAACCGTCGATAAAATACCATATCATTTGTCCGGCAAGCTGAGCTGTCTGCGATTGGCGGTCAAGCCTGGGGTTAACCTCATAAAGGCCAAGGGAAGTCAGCTTATCGCTCAATCCTGCATAGCGCATGATCTGGCAGATTTCCTCTCCGTAGAAGCCGTTAGGGGAGGCATTTCCATTCCCGGGTGCATCCGAAGCCCTGACGGCGCCAATATCTACGCTTATCATATCGGCATTCCTTACCATCGGTTCGACTTCTTCCATATTAGCCCTCACCATTCCCAGGCGGTAGGTGTCGAAATAAAGGTTTTTCATCAGGGTGATTGCCTGTTGGTCGACAAAATAGGTTTGGAAGCCGATATTGGTATAATTGAAAAGATAATTGGGCTGTTGCAGAATGATATGGCTCATATAGGAGCGGGCATCGAGTTTTTCTCCGGAATGACCAAGGTCGAACTGCGGATCGACCGCGGCAATATTAATAATCCTGCCAAGTTTCTCATACGCTTTGTATGTTGCAAATGTCAGGTCCTGGCTGCCACCGAGGATAACAGGAACGATGTTACGCTCAAGCAATTCCACAAGGATGGTGGTAAGGGCAAAGTAAGTATCATCAATGGTATGACCCCGCATCAGATTCCCCAGGTCGACTGCATTGAGTTTAAAATTCCCCTGAAAAAGCTTATATAATTCTCTCCTGATCAAATCGGGAGCAAGTCCGCAACCGTTGTTAAAAAAGGAATTCCGGTCTTCTCCCACACCGAAGATAGCCAGGTCTGCCTGGTCAAAAGAGGGGAAATCGTCAGGTTGAATATAAGCTTTTACGACATCGCCCATCAGCTTGCGGCCTGTCTTGTCAGCATATTGATACCCTTTTAGCTGTATTGTTTCAAAATATATTGATATATCCATTCATTTTGATTTACCGGTCAAAAATAAATGGAAATCGTGAACATTCAAAGAAAGGGCTCAGGATTTTTTCCGGGTCGGGATGGTTTTCTTTTTGCCTTTTTTTTCCTGAGCTTCAGCTAATCTGAGGCAATCTTCGAGTTTCAGGCCTACGGGATCGGTTCCTTTAGGAATTTTGTAATTAGACTTTGAGATAGAAATATATGGGCCAAAGCGTCCGTTAAGTACCAGGACATTATCATTTTCCGGGAACTTCCTGATGATTTTTTCTTTATCCTGTTTTCTTTTCAGTTCAATGATTTCCACGGCCCTTTCCTGGCTGACAGAAGCGGGATCATCGTGTTTCGTCAGCGAAAAATAGAGGTTGTTATGCTTGATATAAGGCCCGAATCTGCCGACGGCAACAATCATTTCATTGTTTTCATAGCTGCCGATACTGCGTGGAAAATTAAACAGTTCCAATGCTTGTCCGAGGGTAAGGGTTTCGATCGACTGCCCTTTACTCAAACCGGCGAAACGCGGTTTTTCATCACTTTCTGTTTCACCGATCTGGACAACCGGACCAAAACGTCCGAGTTTCACGTACATATTCTTCCCTGATTTGGGATCGGTCCCGAGGAGTCTTTCTCCGCTGAATTTGCCTGTATTATCAACCGTTTCCTGTATCTGGCGGTGGAAAGGTCCATAAAAGAGGCCGATCATTTCATTCCATTTCTTTTCGCCACGGGCAATCTCATCGAAGTCTTTCTCAACAGTAGCGGTAAACTGGTAATCGATGATGTTTTCAAAATACTGCATCAGGAAACGGTTAACCAGGGCTCCCAGGTCAGTAGGAAGGAGTTTACCTTTTTCAAAGCCTGCTTTTTCGGTTTTCTCGTGTAGCCTGATCTCCCTGTTTTTAAGGGTCAACAGGTCAAAGGCCCGAGTGAACCCTTCCACATCGAGCTTTTCGACATATTCCCTCTTCTGGATGGTCGAAATAGTGGGGGCATAAGTGGATGGCCTGCCGATGCCGAGTTCTTCAAGTTTTTTGACGAGGCTGGCTTCTGTATAACGTCTTAAGGGCTGAGTAAAGCGTTGTTCGGCATTCATTTCCGAAAGGTCGGGCTGGTCGCCTTTTGCAAGTGGAGGAAGGATGCTCCGGCCTTCTTCATCGGCCTCATCATCGTACGATTCACGGTAAACCTTCAGGAAACCATCAAATTTGATCACTTCACCCTGTGCAATGAATTCCTCACCGGTCAGGGTGGAAACACTGATGTTAATGATCGTTTTTTCCGTCAGGGCATCGCTCATTTGTGATGCGATCGTTCTTTTCCAGATCAGTTCGTAAAGTTTTTTCTGTGCCGAACTGCCGTTAATGGAAGAATTGCTTATATAAGTTGGCCTGATAGCTTCATGTGCCTCCTGTGCGCCTTTTGATTTCGTAGTATATTGGCGGGTTTTGGAATATTCCGGTCCGTAAATCCTGGCAATCTCTTCCTTCAGCATGGCCAGCGCCAGCTTGGAGAGGGTTACCGAGTCGGTACGCATGTAAGTGATCAAACCTTCTTCATAGAGCTGTTGTGCGATACGCATGGTGTTGGACACTGAAAACCCCAGTTTGCGGCTGGCTTCCTGTTGAAGCGTGGAGGTAGTGAATGGTGGAGCAGGGGATTTTTTAGCTGGTTTCGTTTCTATATTGGTAACCCGGTATGAGGCGCCGATGCATTTTTCAAGGAATTTCCGGGCCTCCTCCCGTGTCTTGAAACGGGTGGGAAATTCAGCTTCGAAGGTGTATGCCTGTCCGTCTTTTTTAATGATAAACCTGGCTGTGACTTTAAAAGATGAAGTAGAACTGAAGGCCCGGATTTCATCTTCCCGCTCCACGATAAGGCGTACAGCGACCGATTGCACCCTGCCGGCCGACAGGGCGGGTTTAACTTTTTTCCAAAGCAGGGGTGACAGTTCAAATCCGACCAGGCGGTCGAGCACACGGCGGGCCTGTTGCGCATTAACAAGGTTGCGGTCGATTTTACGCGGATTATCGATTGCTTCATGAATAGCAGTCCTGGTAATCTCGTGGAAAACAATCCGTTTAGTCTCATTCTCATTGAGCCCTAATGCAGAAACCAGGTGCCACGAAATAGCTTCCCCCTCGCGGTCCTCATCAGTTGCTAACCAGATGGTCTCCGCATCTTTTGCAATTTTTTTCAATTCGGCAACGATCTTTTTCTTGTCCGGGGAGATTTCATAGATAGGCATAAACCCTTTTTCAATATCTACCCCAAGGTCTTTTTTCGAAAGATCCATAACATGGCCAAAGCTGGAGCGGACAATAAAATCCTTTCCGAGGAATCGTTCAATAGTCTTAGCTTTAGCCGGAGATTCAACGATGACGAGGTTTTTAATCATAATGAGAAAATAGCTGGTTAATAGTATTTCACTGCAGAAGCTTGCAGCTCCCTCAATTTGAGCCCGCAAAAGTACAATATTTCTTATTAATCGGATTTTTAGGAAAATATACCCGGTCGAAAATTAAAATTTTTAATTTTAAGTGTTGAGGGTTAAGTGGGGGACTTTTCAATTAATGTTCTGCCTGCCTGTCCGGGTTTTCAGTGAGGAAAGATTTCCAGCCTGAGAATTTCTTATCCTGCTTTCCGGGATTATTCTGAAAGTAATGACAAACGGCGGCGGCCAGACCGTCAGTGGCATCCAGGTACTGTGGCGACTGCGTGAACTGAAGAAGGTTTTGCAACATCAGGGCTACCTGCTCCTTGGAAGCATTTCCCCGTCCGGTAATCGACTGCTTTATTTTACGGGGGCTGTATTCAAAAATCGGAACGGTCCTCGATAAAGCAGCTGCCATTGCAACACCCTGAGCACGACCTAGTTTAAGCATCGATTGGACATTTTTACCATAGAAAGGCGCTTCGATTGCCAGTTCATCCGGATGATATTCTTCGATGAGAGAAACCGTCCGTTCAAATATTTTCTTTAACTTGTCCTCGTGTTCGGAAAACTGGTGGAGTTTAAGCACACCCATCGTCATCAGCTCGATCTTTTTTTCCCGGATCATGATAACACCATAACCCATGATCGTAGTACCGGGATCGATGCCCAATATTATGCGTTCCGAAGACAATTTTTTAAGGATTAATAAATGATCGTACAAAAGACAAAGATAAGGAAAACCTTCAATTACCTGATCCGGGCGCTGATTATCCTGGTAACCTATGGATTTATTTACCGGCAGGTATTCGTAGAACGGAAGCTGCATGAAATCGTGGATGTTTTCAACAAGATGATGGAGCAGCAACAGGCCTGGTTCATGATAAGCCTGATCCTGTTGCTCATGCTGCTCAACTGGAGCATTGAATCGGTTAAATGGCGTTTACTGATCGCTAAAATCGAGAAAATTTCATTTTTCCGTGCTTTTAAGGCTGTCATGACTGGGGTTTCGGTCAGCCTTTTCACTCCAAACAGAACGGGTGATTACCTGGGCCGGGTTTTCATCCTGGAAAAAGGTAACCACGTGGAAGGCATATTGATAACCCTCATCGGCAGTTTTGCGCAGATCGTCGTTACCCTCAGTGCAGGCCTGTTCTGCTTTCTTTCATTCCTTGATCAATACCTTCGCGTGTCTTACCATGTTCAGGAATACCTTCTCATAAGCCTGATTTTTTTGATCCCCTGCCTCATTTTTATAATCATGCTTTTTTACTTTAAAATAGGCATCCTTTCCGATTTTATCGGCCGCTATATGCCACGAAAATGGGAGCGTTTCATAGAATATTCCAGGGTCTTTGCCAGGTATTGCGGTAAAGAACTTCTGGAAGTACTGCTTCTAAGCTTATTAAGATACGTGATCTTTTCAACCCAGTTTTTCCTGCTGCTCAGAATGTTTGGGGTTGAATTACCTGTAATCCAGGGCATGATCCTCATCCCGGTTATCTACCTTGCGATGACTTTGGTTCCATCTATTGCCCTGATCGACCTCGGAATCAGGGGATCGGTCTCCATTTTTGTTATCGGACTGTATTTTCAAAAATCCGGTTTTAATTCAGGTGATACGGAACTGGCAATTCTTACATCTTCAACGGTTTTATGGCTGGTTAACCTGATCATTCCGGCAATCCTGGGGACTTTCTTTGTCTTCAGCCTTAAATTCTTCAGGAAATAAAAAGCCATACATGGAAACCTTGCTGATGATCACCGGAATCGTGTTATGCCTGACAGATTTATTTTATACCGGGCTGATCGGACTTTTTACCTTCGGATGGTACAGGCAGAAAGGAACTATAAAGACCGGGACTGTTGAGCCTGTAATGAAAGTCAGCGTGATCGTTGCGGCCAGAAATGAAGAGAAAAGCATAGCTGATCTGTTGGGTGATTTGGCGGCTCAGCATTATCCATCCTCCATGATTGAAATTCTCGTGATCGATGACCATTCAACCGATAAAACTGCTGAGATTGTGACAGATTTTATTGCTAAACAGAAACTTTCCGGATTTATACTGATAAAAAATGATGATGGGGCGGGGAAAAAAGCAGCGCTTGCATGGGGTGTCGGCAAATCAACCGGTGAACTGATCCTTTCGACCGATGCCGATTGCCGGATGGGGCCTGGATGGATATCGGCAATAGTATCTTATTTTCAGGATAAAACGAAAGTGATGATTTTCGGTCCGGTTTCTTATTTTACACAGAAAGGCCTTCTGAACCGGTTTCAATCGCTGGAATTTTCAGGCATGATGGCATCAGGGGCCGGAGCCGCCCGGGCGGGTCAGCCATTTATTTGCAATGGCGCCAACCTGGCTTACCGGAAAAGCGCTTTTATGCAGGTAGGTGGATATGCGGGCAATGAAAAATTTATTTCCGGAGATGATGTTTTCCTGATGCATAAAATGAAGAAGGAATATGGCAACAAAGCGATCGGCTTTGCCCCGGATAAAAATGCACTAGTCCAGACTTATCCGGCAGCCGGTCTTCGGGCATTTTTTAAACAACGTATCCGTTGGGCATCGAAAAGCAAAGGTTATAAGGATAACCTTTCAGCCTTTACCGCAATAGCCGTTTTTTCCTTCAACCTGTTCATAACAGCCACTTTTTTTGCGGGATTTTGTTATCCGGGATTATTCTTGCTTTTTGCCGGCGTTATCTTGTTGAAATCACTCATTGACCTGCCATTGATGTGGGGAGTCACCGGATTTAACACTCAAAGACAACTAAGGTATTGGTATTTGCCTTTCCAGGTGATCTATCCGTTTTATGTGGTGGTGGCAGGAATCCTTGGCCTGTTTCCCAGGAAAAGATGGTAAGCAACACTGTTTCACTGTTTCACCGTTTCACCGTTTCACTGTTCCACCGTTCCACTATATAATAAGCATTGCGTCCCCGTAAGTGAAGAACTTATATTTCAGGTTGATGGCTTCTTTGTAAGCTTCTGTGAGGAAATCATATCCTGCAAAAGCGGAGGCCATCATCATCATTGATGACATAGGGAGGTGAAAGTTGGTGACTAAGGCATCGGCTATGGTAAAATCGTAGGGCGGAAAGATGAATTTATTAGTCCAGCCCCTGTAGGGTTTAACTTTTCCTGATATTGAAACGGCTGTTTCGAGGGCTTTCATGGAAGTTGTCCCAACAGAAACGATCTTTTTACGGTTTTCCTTAGCATGATTAATAATCGCCGTGGCATTTTCTTCGATCAGCATCTCTTCAGAATCCATTTTATGCTTGGTCAGGTCTTCCACTTCGATGGCACGGAAGTTCCCGAGCCCGACGTGAAGGGTGATTTCGGCAAAATTGATCCCTTTCAGCTCAAGTCGTTTCATCAGTTCGCGGCTGAAGTGCATACCGGCGGTCGGAGCGGCAACAGCGCCTTCGTGCTTTGCATAAATCGTCTGATACCGGATATCATCTATCGGTTCAACGGATCTCTTATGGATCTTGGGCAGGGGTGTCTGGCCCAGGGCGGTAATCGTTTTCTTAAAATCCTCATAGGGACCATCGAAAAGGAACCTGAGGGTCCGGCCGCGTGACGTGGTGTTGTCGATTACTTCAGCAACAAGCGAATCATCATCACCAAAATAAAGTTTATTGCCTATCCGGATTTTACGGGCCGGGTCGACCAGAACATCCCAGAGGCGGGATTCACGGTTCAATTCACGGAGCAGGAAAACTTCGATCTTGGCACCGGTTTTTTCTTTCGTCCCAAACAAACGGGCAGGGAAAACCTTGGTGTTATTAATTACGAAAACATCACCATCGCTGAAATAATTAAGAATGTCTTTAAATTCTTTATGTTCGATGGAGTGGGTTTTACGGTTGAGGATCATCAGTTTCGATTCGTCCCTGTTTTCAGGGGGTCTTTCGGCGATGAGTTCAGCAGGTAAGTAAAACTTAAACTGGGAGAGTTTCATAGCAGCGCTTCAATTCTTCAGAATAAAACGTGCAAAGGTAATCAAATTTGAGGGATTTGTCAACTTAATATTATCTACTTCTTAAGTTTTGAATTAGTTTTTAATAAAAAGTTGTTTATTCAAGATAAAGCAAAGCTTCGAACTGCGCAACAGTCAGGGCATCCTGGACGCTATACCGGCCTATTCCGGTCCGTCTCAAGGAAGTAAGGTAAGCGCCGGAATTTAAAGCTTCTCCGAAATCCCTGGCCAGCGAACGGATATAAGTCCCCTTACTGCATACAACCCGGAAACTGACTTCAGGCAAATCAATCCGGGTAATTTCGAATTCCTTGATGGTGATGGTCACGGGTTCTATCTTCACCTCTTTGTTCTTCCTGGCCGACAGATAAGCCCTTTTTCCTTCGACCAGCTTGGCTGAAAATTGCGGGGGGACCTGTTGGATGGTTCCGATGAATTTTTGAGTAGCAGCCAGTATCATTTCAGATGTAAGATGGCCGGTTTCCGATTTATGATTTATTTCGGTTTCTGAATCATAAGAAGGGGTTGTAGCACCGAGGAGGAAGGTGCCGGCATATTCTTTGTCGAGGCCTACCAGCTCGTTGATCCGTTTGGTCATGGCGCCGGTGCAGATCAGCAGAAGCCCCGTGGCTTTGGGATCCAGTGTGCCCGCATGCCCGACCTTCAGCTTCTTTCCCAGTTGCCGGCTGATCAGCCGCCGGACCTTGTTGACAGCATCAAATGAGGTCCAGTCGATCGCCTTGTCGATCAGCAGCAGTTCACCCCGGATAAAATCAAATTCCATATATTTTTAATATCAATCCTGAAACTATCCGGCGAAAATGGCGATAGGACCTATGATAAGGATTAATCCTTTGGTTTTTTCATAATGGCGAAAATCTCAACCACATAACCTGCAAGGATCAGGATCGGGGCCAGGGTAATCCTGCGGAAATTGAAAATATCCTGGCTGAAAACTTTTGGATCGTCAGACCCCCCGCCAATCATGAGGAGAAAGCCGAGAACGATCAAAGCCAGGCCTATCAGCAATAAGCGGTAATTCTCCTTTCCAAATGCAAACCCGGACCTGGATACCGGTTCAATAGCCCTTATGCCAGCATGCTTTTCCTTTACGGCTACTTTCTTCTTTTCAGTCATCTCTTTATAATTAAAAAACAAAAATAATAAATTATGTGAAACAGTGAAACGGTGAAAAAGTGAAACAGTTCGCAGTTCCCAGTTCGCAGTTTGCGCTCGGCGGTCAGCGGTCGGCGGTCAAAACTCAGAACTCAGCATTCCCATCCTTCCATCGCTGCGATCCACCATTTGTGAGGCAACCGGAGGTTTTAAATATCTAATTTAGAAACATAATAAATTATTTTTTTAGTGGTTTTCCACTATGGATTTCACTAAAAATATTTATATTATTACGGGCATCAAGAATGGACTTATATATGTTAGGTTCATTATGCTGGATCCAAAATCGCTGTACCCTCCATAATTGCATTTTGCTTTTACAACACAATGATATTTAGTTTATTAACCATTTTATTTAATCAAAAATGAAAAAAGTTGTCCCGAGTTTGACACTTCATTTTTGTAATTGATTTATATACAGCATAGTAATGGCTTGCATAGAGGTTTGTGCCACTACATTTCGTTCTTTTTTATAAGATTTTAGATGGTATTCTCATGTTCATA
>Ga0265292_1001834_pt1 | contig 16944 bp, 16 predicted proteins | sample Munlanlewell296A_FD_189080 | JGI IMG/M metagenome (GOLD analysis project Ga0265292, IMG submission 189080) | Leachate microbial communities from a municipal landfill in Southern Ontario, Canada - Leachate well 296A | ecosystem: Engineered > Solid waste > Landfill > Unclassified | place: Canada... | reverse complement strand
GCAACAGGCAGAACCCAGTATTGAAACCGAAACCGGTTCATTCCCAGCAGCAGGATTGTTAGTACAACAATGTGACCGGCCAGTAAAAAAACCGAGTAGGACTGGCGTTCACTGAATCCAAAAAGCCGGTTGGTCCTTTCGGGGCTATGCTCCCATCCTGCTGTCTGGTCACGGTATTCCGGGATATTTTGCGACAGCCGCCATCCGGTTATCGCTGCCAGAGCACCGGCAACCAGGTAAATGATTGCCAGAAGAATCAGCACATCTACCCCGCTAACCGATTCAATCTTCAGCTGTTTGGCTGCATATTGAACGAGCCGGTTGAGCAAAGTGGCAAAGTCGGTACCGTAGAGGATCAGCAGGTTGATCGCCTTATGAAACAAGGCGCTCAGCACGGCCAGCATGCCGCCAAAAATCATTCCGGCCAGATTGAGTCCGAAAACAAACAGCCCCAGCTCCATCAGCAAAGCTTCCAGCAGTATCCCGGTCATCGGGCCCAGAATAACGGCACTGGGGGAAATCGATTTCATCAGGGCACAGATCAATCCGGCCCGCCAGACAATTCCCTTCTGCGGCCACAGTTTCAGAAATGAAACCATCAGAACCACGGCAAAGAATGAAAGGGTGGATCCGGCCAACGGTAACCGGAGATTATGAAGAAAACTCCCGATTATAATCTCAATCGATGCCCAGATGCTGCCAATTGTTGCGGCTCGTAGCCATTTATCCGACATAATTGCTCATTTTCAATATCGCGGTAAATTTAACGGGATTCAAACCACAGGATGCGTCAATAAAATAATAAGTGAGGGGGAAAACTTTTTTCTTCGGTGTTAAAATAAGAATCGAAGCCCTATTTTTGTACTTATGAAAATTTGTATCGCTGTATCGGTGTTGTTATTACTTTCAGGCCTCTCAGGATTCTCTCAATCCGGGAATATTCCCTGCGCCTGCTGCGGTGATGAATATAAGCAGTTTGATTTCTGGATCGGCGACTGGGTGGTATATACCAATGCTGAAATGATTGGTTTTAATAAAATCACCAAAATCGAAGGCGACTGCATCCTGCGTGAAAACTGGAAGTCGGTGGTCAGCTCACATACCGGTACCAGCTATAACTTCTACGACCGGAATGATAAAAAGTGGAGGCACGTCTGGATTGGCAGCGATGGCATGACACTGGAAGTAAAAGGTGAATTTAAAGATCGGAAAATGGCCATGACCGGTGATGAATATCGCGATGAGAAAGGCAACCGGATCATCAATAAAGTAACCTGGTATATGAATCCCGACGCCACTGTACGCCAGGTCTGGGAACAATCAAAAGACGGCGGACAGGCCTTCGCCATTCAGTTCGACGGACTCTACCGCAGAAGAAAGTAATTATGAGATTCGAATTAAGAGTTCTGAATTCTGAAGTACAAGATTCAGGTAGGGGCGGACCCTTGCGGTCGCCCTTATAGTACGGCCCGGCCCTGATAACCGATAACCGACAACTCCCTGCCCTAAAGCTCTTCGATCACCCGCATTGCATCAAACAGATCTTCGGCTACGTGATTTGCAAAGCTGAAATCCTGGTTTCTGGTATAATCACTTGGTACAGCAATTACATAACATCCGGCCCGGTGCCCCGAAAGTGCCCCATTTGAGGAGTCCTCCAATACGATGCATTCTTCCGGGAATAATCCGAGAGCCTGAATGGTTTTAAGATAAATTTCCGGATCGGGTTTGCCTGAAACGATCTCATCTGACGGCAGCATGTATTCAAAATATCCGGCTAGTCCAAGTTGCGCAATAGCCAAATCCATAAGCAAGCGGGGCGATCCGGTAGCAATCGTCATCCGCATCCTTCCATGAAAAGCGCGGATAATTTCTAATGCACCTGGCATGATTTGCAACTCTTTACGAAATCCATCCAACAACAACACGTTCCGAAGATCAACCAATTCCTGCGCAGTATGAGTGGTAATTCCCAGCTCATCATGGAATATCCGCAGTGATTCGATCGGTGATCGCCCCATCTGTTTCACCCAGATTCCATCATGCAGCTGTTTTCCTAAATCAGCCGCCATTTTATAGGAGATTTTGCGATAAATCGTTTCAGAATCAATCAATAATCCATCTAAATCAAAAATCAGGGCCTGGTACATGGGTGTGTGTTTGTTGAACCAATTATTCCTCAAATGAACAAAAAAGCCTATTTTTAAATCGATATGTCAATAACATTATTCCCATGATCCGAAAACTTGCCCTTTTTGCCTGCCTGCTTCTGGCCTTCCAAACCCTGGCCGGCCAGCGGCTGACCATTCTGCATACGAACGATTTGCACTCAAGGCTTTGGGGATTTGGCCCTGAAGCGGATTACACACCGCTTACCATTAATGATGATCAAACCATCGGCGGCTTCGCGCGAATAGCTGCAGTGATTTCTGAATACCGGAACAAACAGGCAGAATCCTTGTTGGTTCTGGATGCAGGTGATTTCCTGATGGGAACTATTTTCCATACCGCTGAAGCCAAAACAGGTTTTCAGCTTCGTTTGATGAAGAAAATGGGATACGACTTTGTATCTATCGGGAATCATGAATTCGATTTCGGAGTGAAGGAAATGGCGAAAATCCTCTCTAAATCGGCTGAGGAACCAATACCCGGACTTATCCTTTCCAATATCAGTTTTGATTCCACTGATACTGCTGACAATAACCTTGAAACCTTATTTAGTTCAGGAGTGATCAAACCTTACCGGATACTGGTCCGGAATGGATTAAAAATCGGTTTTTTTGCCCTGATGGGAGTTAATGCTGCAAGTGTTACCCCCTATGTCAAACCCGCCAAATTTACCGACCGGATTCTTTCAGCAAAATACTTTACCCGTATGCTGAAAGATGAGGAAAAAGTCGATCTGGTTATTTGCTTATCACACAGCGGATTGGTATTTGATCCTAAAAAAGGCTGGCAGGGTGATGATGTAGAGCTGGCTCAACAGGTGCCCGGCATTGACGTTATCATCTCCGGCCATACTCACACCAGTCTTGCCAAGCCTCTTATTGTCAATAATATTCCAATAGTTCAGGCCGGATCTGAAGGCAGGTATGTTGGAAAGCTGGAAATAGAGAAAACTATCGACGGGGTAAAGGCACTCTCCGGTGAACTGATCCCGGTGGATGATCAGATTCCGGGTGACCCAAAGATCCAGCGTTTGATTGAAGAACAACAAAAGCTCATCGGTACCGACCTTTTCTCAGAATATGGCTGTAAAATTGATAAACCTGTTATTGAAACCTCTTTCGATGTCAGGTTCAACCAGGACAATAACCTGGAAACATCAACCCTGGGCCCTTTCCTGGCTGATGCATTATATGATTATGCACGTCAGGTCGACCGCAACCCGACTGATGTTGCGCTGGTAACCGCCGGTCTCACCCGGGATGAAATCCAGAAAGGTAAAACCGGAAAGCAGATGCCGGCCGACCTGTTCCGGATACTTCCTCTCGGTTTTGGGGTCACTGATGAATCTTTTGGATACTCCATGAGTAAAATCTATGTCACCGGCCGTGAATTGAAAAATATACTGGAGGTGATGCTCCTCGCTAAAAACAGGTCATCAGACTATTATGGGTATTGGTCGGGTGTCCGTTATAAAATCAATCCTTTGCGGCTTCCTCTCGACCGCGTTTATCAAATAGAGCTTGGTAATGAAAAGGAAGGATACCGGAAAATCAAGCTGAATAAAGATAAATCCAAACTGTACGGAATCGTGTCAAATGCCTATGTGATGGAGTTTTTTGGTATCATTAAATCGATGACAAAAGGAATTCTTAAAGTAGTACCAAAATTTGCTGATGGTACACCGATACCCGATTTCAAGTTAGCCCTGATTGATCGCGATCCTAATCTGCCCGGAATACAGGAAGCCAAAGAGTGGGCAGGCTTACTGACTTATGCATCTAAACTTCCCGACCTGAATGGCAACGGCATTCCGGATATGTCCGAAAAATACCGCGAGGTTCAGCGTTCTTCCGAAACAAAAGCATCCATCAACCCGGTGCTTTGTTTTAAAGGAACGAATGGAATAAATGTGGTTCCAGCGGTGCTGGTGGCAGCTATTCTCGCCGGTGTGGCGTTGATCATTTTCTAGGGTAGAATTTTTCTAAAGATCCAGACATCCTGCTCCCCCTCTGCCCCTCGGATATGCTCAAGAACGGTGAGACGGAGGGTCCATATTCGAACCCATTTTTCGGGATGAAAAGCGGTAAAGGTTCGATGGCCTTCGGTTACCTGCCCGCGGATGACCAGCTCATCGGCATCAAATAGTAGTTTTTCCGAAGGGGTCAGTTTTTCGCGGAATGAATTGCCATGAAGGGTAATGAAAAGTATACCTCCTGGTTTAAGTATGCGAATCAATTCATTTAGCCATGCCTCATGAGCCTCCATAGAAAGATGGGTAAAGACGGATATCCCGTAAACCAGGTCAAACCATTCCTTCTCATAAATCAACCCCGGCATCAAATCGTTTGAGTGAAAATAGATGTCCGTAAAATTAGCTGAGCACCAGGCAATTGATTGCCGGTTATAATCTGTCCCGTAGCAATTGCCATCTTCGATCAGGCCGGGCAAATGCCGGATCACCCTGGCCGGACCGCAGCCCCAGTCGAGGATACTGGCTCCCTTCAGATTCTTGTGATTCTGAACCAGGCTGACCAGCCATTCCGCAGTTTTTTTACCATTAATATAGTATCGCTCATAATCGAGCTGAAACGCCTCATACATCAGATAATCAGGCGGAAGAGCAACCTCGGGATATTGCTTCCGGAATGTCCGGTTGTGATCGCGATTTTTCCGGCGAAGCCAGATGAACCGCAAATAATCCGACATCTGCATGAGGCCAAGCTGGCGAAGGATCCTGGTAATGGATTGTTTTGTTGACATTTTGAATGGATTAATCGTCATCTTGTCGGAGAGAATCGATGGGAAGTCGAGGGTTGGCATAGGCAGTAAAAATAGTAATTGGTTCGTAAAGCTCACTAATTATGCCCTGCGGGTTAATTGGGGCTTCGCCCTAATTATAGATCAGCCCTTTGTAAAAATAATTGCCGGCACTGTTGTAAGGAAATATTTTTTGTTTAATTTTGCACACCCAAGTTTTTACCTGGGAAGCTTATTGGCCCGTTCGTCTAGGGGTTAGGACGTCAGATTTTCATTCTGGTAGCAGGGGTTCGATTCCCCTACGGGCTACGATAAATTTAAGATCATTACAAAATGGCACATCACAAGTCGGCATTAAAGCGGATCCGTCAGACGGATGCAAGGAGTGAGCATAATAAATATTTTGCAAAGACCGCTCGTAACGCGATTAAGAGCCTGAGGAACACTACGGAAAAGACTGCCGCTGCAGAAATGCTGCCGAAAGTTTCTTCCATGCTGGATAAGCTGGCCAAGAAAAATATCATTCATGATAACAAGGCGTCCAACCTCAAGTCGGGCCTTGCCAAACATGTGAACAGTTTATAGACTTTTTTCCATTTCATCTTCTTTCCCGCATCTATATTCTTAACTAAAACTTGAAAGAAAATGGAATATCCGGTTTTTCGTATCCGCGATCTGGCCGTTGAGGACCGACCGCGTGAAAAATGCCTGCGCCAGGGGACCAGCGGGCTCAGTAACACTGAACTCCTTGCCATTCTGATCGGCACAGGCACAAAAAACCAGTCGGCACTCGACCTGGCCCGTCTGATCCTGCAGCAGGCCGGGAACGACCTGCACCATCTGGGCAAGCTCTCTTTAGCCGAAATGGAAAAGATCAACGGCATCGGTCAGGCTAAGGCAATCCGCATCCAGGCCTGCTTCGAGCTGGCCCGCCGGCGTAAAGCCGCACCGCCGGCCATCCGGCCTAAAATACGATGCAGCCAGGACGCCTGGAAACTGCTGGAAGGAATACTCTCCGATCTGCAACATGAGGAATTCTGGATCCTCCTGCTGAACCGCTCAAACCAGATCATCGATCAGGTCAGGATCAGTCAGGGCGGCATATCCGGAACCGTCACCGACGTCAGGCTTATTCTGAATGCCGCAGTTGAAAAACTGGCATCAGGGATCATCCTGGCTCATAACCACCCATCCGGAAACCTTTCGCCATCAGATGCTGACATCAAAATCACCAAAAAAATAAAGGAGGCCGCCCAGCTGCTGGACCTGTCACTCCTCGACCACCTCATCCTCTCTGATCAGGGATATCTGAGCATGGCTGATGATAATCTGATGCCATGAAATAACTCTTCAGGCATAATAATTTTGTATCTTCACGGGATATTTTCAAACCTGAATGATTCTGATTTATTGCCCCGAAGAAAACCCGAGAGTTACCTGGACCTTTGATCTGGTCTTCAGGCAGCTTCTGGGGTTGGAATATCGCCTTACGACTTTCTCTGATGAATTGATTCATTCTGATGGACCCCGTCTGAATTATTCGTTCAAACCGATAGCTGATATCCCTTTCATTGAGGCTTCCGGACTCCTATTCGAACGTAATATACGTGATCAATCGGCAAAACTGATTCCCGGCGAAAAATGGGCTGGATTGCCAACCATTTTTTCATACCCGAAGAGCCAGGCTCCTCTCCCTTTTGACATTTTCTCTGCCATTTTCTATTTCGTCTCACGATACGAGGAGTATCTGCCCTTTGAACCCGATGAGCATCATCGCTTCCGATCCACCGAAAGTCTGGCTTTTCATTTGGATATAATCGAGAAACCAATTGTTAATCAATGGGCCTTTGGATTCAAGGAAATATTAAAATCGTGGTTTGGTGAGTCAATCACCTTTGAAGAACCTAAATATCAGTTTACACCAACAATCGACATCGATAATGCCTGGGCCTATGCTCACAAAGGCATCAGGCGGACCATCGGCGGGATTTGGAAGGATCGCCGAAATATGGAGGCCAGAAATTTCCGGTACCAGGTTTTACGCGATAACCAGCCGGACCCTTACAATACTTACGAGCTTCTCCACCGGTTCCATTCTGAAGCGGAAGTGCATCCGATCTGGTTTTTCCTGATTGCCGCCTATGGCCATTATGATAAAAATATCTCTCCGCGCAACATCCACTTTCAAAACCTGATCCGTGAAATCGCTACTAATAATGCCGTCGGACTTCATCCATCTTATGCATCCAACTCTTCGCCATCGCTCGTAGATCATGAGGTTGAGCTCCTGGCGCGCATCCTGGGGCATCCGGTCAGCCGGAGCCGGCAACATTATCTCCGCATACACCTTCCCGATACCTACCGGACTCTGTCCCACCTGGGTATCCATGAAGATTATTCGATGGGCTATGCTGATTGTCCGGGTTTCAGGGCGGGTATTGCATCCCCGTTCCGTTTTTTTGATCTCGAAGAAAACAAAATCACCGACCTGATGATCTATCCTTTTCAGGTGATGGATACCTGTTTGGAACGATACATGAAATTAAATCCCGAACAAGCGATTCAAAAGATCACCGAAATCGTTGAGCAGGTGAAAAAAGTGAACGGAACCTTTATCAGCTTATGGCACAATGAATCCCTGAGCGAATGGAAAGAATGGAGTGGCTGGAGCAAGGTGTACCGCGAACTTCTCACTATCGCCAAATCGGAATGATCTCGTTATTATGGAGATACAACATCTCAGCCATCAGCAGATCGACAAGAAACGATGGGATCAGCTCATCAGCCATGCCCCCGGGGGTACTCTCTATGGCCAATCGTGGTACCTCGATGCTGTTTGTCCGGGCTGGCAGGCTCTTGCTACCAGCGATTATTCGAGGATAATGCCGCTGACATCCAGGCGGAAATGCGGATTCAATTATCTCTTTCAACCTTTATTAAGTCAGCAACTCGGCATCTTCAGCCATTTGCGCCTTAAACCGGCGGAGGTCGACGAATTCCTCGGAGCGATTCCGGCGGTATTCAAACTAATCGAGATAACGCTGAATGATCATAACCCTCCGGGCACCCTTTTTCCGGTTGATAAACATGCCACCTGCCGGCTGAATCTTAACATCCCCTATTCGCAAATCCAGGAAAGATATTCCGAGAACACCCGCCGAAACCTGAAAAAGGCTACTCTGGAAAACCTCCGGTTCCGGACAAACATAACCCTTCCTGAGTTTCTGGAACTTTTACAGAAGGATAAGAGTGCCGGTGCCAATATCCTGGCTCTCAGAAAAAACCGGCCGGCCCTGTTGCGGCTGGTCCCTGCCATGAACAACCGGAATGCCGGAATGATTTGCGGGGTCAGAAACCGGCACGGCGACCTGCTCGCCGCGGCCCTGATTGGTCAGGACAAGGGGTTTCATTATTACCTGGCTCCGGCCATGAATGACGAAGGCCGTGAAGCCCGGGCCATGTTTTATCTGATCGACCGGTATATCCATCTGCGCGCCGGATTACCTGTCACTCTTGATTTTGAGGGGTCCGATATCGAATCCGTTGCCCGTTTTTATAAAGGATACGGGGCCGCACCTGTCACCTATACATCCTTAAGAATAAACCGATTACCCTGGCCCCTAAATCATTGGGCCGACCGCCGGATGAAATAACTTTTTATTACATTTGGCAACACCAATTCCCAACATCATGATTAACAACCTCGGCGATCAAAATTCCATTCTTAACCAATTCATGGTTGAGATCCGGGATGAACTGCTCCAGAAGGATTCGATGCGGTTCCGGAGGAACCTGGAACGTGTGGGTGAAGTACTGGCTTATGAAATCAGTAAAACATTTACCTATCAGCCCATTGAAGTTCGCACCCCGCTGGCAACGGCCGATGTTCATGTTGCTAAGGAACCGGTTGTTCTGGCTACAATCCTCCGTGCAGGACTTCCCATCCATCAGGGTTTTCTGAATTTTTTCGACCATGCCGAGAATGCCTTTATTTCCGCCTACCGGGAATACGGGAAAGACGGAACGTTTCATATCCGTTTTGAACATATTTCTTCTCCATCAGTTCAGAAAAAAGTGGTCATCCTGTGCGATTCCATGATTGCAACCGGCGCTTCCATATTTCTGGCCTATAAAGCGTTACTGGAAAAAGGCACTCCGACACATGTTCATATCGCCGCTCTCATCGCCAGCAAAGAAGGGATTGAATATCTGCGAAAAAACCTGCCGATGAAAAAAACCACCATCTGGGTAGCTGCCATAGATGACGAACTCACCTCGAAAGCCTATATCGTACCTGGTTTGGGTGATGCCGGAGATCTTGCATACGGCAGTAAAACGAGTGAAGGAACGGAACTCTTCTGAGACCTCCCCCTGATCCAGGTACCTCCCCCAACCCCCTCCTTAGAAAGGAGGGGGCTAAGAGCCCTTGCTCTCCTTTAGTAATAATCCATGCAGATGCTGCACCCCCTCCTTTCTAAGGAGGGGGTTGGGGGAGGTCCCATAACTCCCTGATAGTCTTACCAATAACCGGATGCATCTTCTCCGGGCAGAGTTCAATCAGTGACATCAGGATAAAATTCCGTTCATGCAATTTTGGATGCGGCACAATAAGTCCTGGTTCATTGAGAATTTCATCTCCATAAAAAAGGATATCCAGATCAATTGCCCGATCGGTATAAACCCCCGTTCTCACCCGCCCGAATCCGTATTCAATGGATTGCAAAATTCCGATAATCTCGGATGCGCGGGAGGAGTAAGGCTGTGAGGAGCATGACTCCTCCCCGACGATAATCGCGCAATTCAGAAATTTATTTTCCGATTCAAACCCCCACGGCTCGGTCTCCACAAAGGTTGATACCGCTGTAACCAAACCGATCCTTTCACCGATAAGGGCAATCGCCGCTTCGATATTCTTTCGGCGGTCACCGAGGTTGCTGCCCAGCCCGATGATAAGTTCTTGCATGAAAATGAAATCAATCGGCAAAAATAGGTCTTTAAAACCTATTTTTGTGATTCATAGTAAACTCATATATATAATGAAAGGATTCTTCAAATACTTTCTGGCCAGTTTTCTGGCCGTTTGTGTCGCACTAGTGGTTCTTACCCTGATCGGACTCGGAAGTATCACAGCCCTGATCTCCTCAAAACCCGATGAAGTGAAGCTGAAATCGAATACGATCCTGGTTCTTGACCTGAACCGCAGGGTAACGGAACGTTCCATTGATAACCCTCTGGAAATATTTGATTATCAGTCAATGGGATTTGAAACCACCCTGGGATTATACGATATCGTTCATAATCTCGAAAGGGCATCGAAAGACCCGAATATCGATGGTATACTGGTGAAAACCGGGTTAACCGGTCCGGGAATTTCCACCCTCGACGAGATCCGCGAAGCATTGGCCGGGTTTAAAAAAGCAGGTAAATTTGTGATTGCCTATTCCGAAATGTATTCGCAAGGGAGCTATTATCTGGCTTCGGTGGCCGATGCAGTCTTTCTGAACCCGGAAGGCATCCTCGAATTCCGCGGCCTCCGGTCGGATGTGATGTTCTTTAAAAAAGCTCTGGAGAAAATCGGGGTCGATGTACAGGTAATCCGCGAGGGCCGCTATAAATCGGCCGTTGAACCTTTCCTGCAGGAATCTATGAGCGAGTACAGTAAGGAACAAACGATGGCCTATCTCCAGGCAGTCTGGACCCGCATGCTTACCGGAATCGGTGAGAACCGGAAAATACCGGTTGATGAACTCAACCGGCTGGCCGATGGATGGATTGCCCGTACACCGGATGCAGCCTTAAAATCCGGACTGATTGATAGCCTTCTGTATGAAGATCAGGTTAATAATATACTCCGGAAAAAAACCGGTCTGGGTGAAAGTGAAAAACTCCGGACCGTTTCCATCATGGATTACAGCCGGGCAGGCTCCCAGGCTGCCCAGGAATACACCCCCGACCGTATCGCCATCATTTACGGCACCGGATCGATAGGCATGGAATCCACCGGAAGTCAGAGCATCGGAACCAATCTGGCTGAAACATTTGCCAAAGCCAGGAAAGACAGTAAAATCAAGGCCATTGTATTCCGGATCAATTCCCCCGGAGGTAGTGCACTCGCATCTGAAATCATCCGCCGCGAGGTGGAGCTGACTGCCGCCGTTAAACCAGTTATTGTATCGATGGGCGATGTGGCCGGTTCGGGCGGATACTGGATCGCAACACCGGGCACAAAGATTGTTGCCGGATATACCAGCCTGACCGGGTCGATCGGGGCATTCGGACTGATCCCGAACATGCAGAAACTCCTGACCGACAAAATCGGGATCACTTTCGATGGCGTGGAAACGAACAAGCTGGCGGGTACGGGATCTCTGTTCCGCCCGATGACCGATGTAGAAAAGGCTGTTTTCGATGATCAGCTGTCCCAAACCTACGATCACTTCCTGGAACATGTTTCAAAAACCCGGAAAATGACTATCAGTGAGGTCGATGCTATCGGTCAGGGCCGCATCTGGGCCGGTGTAACTGCAAAAGAGAAGGGTTTGATCGATGAGATCGGCGGAATTCAGAAAGCTATAGAACTCGCTGCAGCCGAAGCCGGCTTGAAATCCTGGCGGATTAGGGAACTACCCGTACTGAAGAATCCGTTGAACGAACTCCTCAACCAGTTCTCCGGAAAATCCTCTCCCGCAGAAAGTATGCTGGCACGCGAGATACCCGCAATCCGCGAAATAAAAGATATCATGCTCGGAGGAAAGATCCAGGCAAGAGTACCATTCAGAATCGATATTAATTAACCGGAGGCAGGTATCAAAAACCGGGTCGCCACAATAATCCTTACCCCCTTTTCCTGGGTATACGGACTGATTACCGGTCTGCGTAATCTACTGTATGACAGGTCGATATTAAATTCCTATCGTCCTGAGATCCCGGTTATTGTGGTGGGCAACCTGATTGCCGGTGGAACCGGAAAAACCCCTATGGTTGCCTGGATTGCCAGGGAACTATCTGAAAAATACCGCGTGGCGATTCTGAGCCGTGGTTATGGCCGGCGTACCCGGGGTTTTCTATTTCTCGACGCCGATTCCACTCCGGAAACCGTTGGAGATGAACCGATGGAGCTGCGTTTATTATTAACGGAAATCCCCATTGCCGTAGATCGAAAACGCAAACGCGGCATACAGAATCTGACTTCCGGAAAGTATGGAAAAATCGATCTGATTCTGATGGACGACGGGTTTCAGCATCGCCGCGTTACGCCTGGATATGCAATTATTCTCGATGACTTCAACCGCCCGATGCGCAGGGAGAAACTCCTGCCTGCCGGCCTCCTCCGCGAGCCGCTCTCAGGCCTCAAAAGAGCCGATCTAATTATCGAAACGAAAAAGCAAATTTCGTTTGACAGTAGACAGGCCTCCTCATGCATCATATTAATAACGGGTATCTCCAATCATCAGCCACTGGCTGATGAGGTCTCAAAAACCGGTTTCCTCTGCCGCCACCTGAAATATTCTGATCACCATCGATACACCCACGCTGACGCAGCCTCGATCCGCAACCTTTATTTCTCTCTCCTGCCTGAAAATCAGCTCAGTGCAGCCCCTTCAGCCCCTCTTCTCTTAACCACAGGCAAGGACTACGTCAAACTTTCCCGGCTGCCGGAATTGTCTGATCTTCCGCTGCAGTGGATCCCTATCGGGCCGCCAATCAATCCGGATCAGAAACAAGAAATCCTTAATAAGATTTACCATTATGTGGAAAAAATTAACGGAAACAACTGATTATCTGCTTAGCAGAACTAATATCCGACCTTTAACCGGCATCGTTCTGGGAACCGGGTTAGGAGGACTCGTTGACGAAATCGGTATTGCCGATAAGATCCCTTATTCAGAGATCCCGAACTTTCCGGTCACCACCGTTGAGGGACACCATGGCAACCTGATCTTCGGACATCTGGCCGGTAAACCGGTTGTGGCCATGCAGGGGCGATTCCATTATTACGAGGGGTATTCGATGGTCGACACTGTTTTCCCCTTGCGGGTACTGAAACTGATGGGCATCCGGCAGGCATTTCTGTCGAATGCCGCAGGCGGGATCAACCCGAATTTTGAGGTCGGAAACCTGATGGTCATCCGTGATCATATCAACTTCTTTCCTGAAAGCCCACTACGCGGGAAAAACATCGATCAGCTTGGTACCAGGTTTCCTGATATGAGTGAGCCGTATGACCAGAATCTGATCCGGGTTGCACACAACGTTGCCGCCAGCCTTGGAATAACCCTGCGTGAAGGGGTCTACCTGGGCAATCCCGGTCCCAGTTTCGAAACCCCGGCCGAATACACCCATTACCGGATGATCGGTGCAGATGCCATTGGAATGTCGACGATCCCTGAAGTTTTAGCCGCCCGGCACATGGGACTGCCGGTTTTTGCCGTATCAGTAGTGACCAATGTGGCGGTTCCGGGTAATTTCCTGGAAAATACCCATGAAGATGTTCAGATTGCCGCAAACCAGGCTGCATCTCATATGACTCAATTATTCAAAGGAGTCATCAGTGAATCACCCTACTCCATCTGATTATGAACAACAATCTGAAATACAATAGAATATGCGTTTACTGCGCCTCCAGTAATAAAACCCCTGAAAAATATCTCGATCACGGTCGCGCTTTTGTCCGGATACTGGCTGAAAACCATATCGACCTGGTTTTCGGCGGAAGCCGCAGCGGGCTGATGGGAGTGATGGCGGACGAGATGATGAGGCATGGCGGGCGAACCATCGGGATCATGCCAAAGTTTATGCAGGAGGTGGAATGGCATCATGAAGAGCTCACTCAAATGATCACCACAGAGACTATGGCCGAGCGCAAAGAAGCTATGATCCATGAGGTTGATGCCGTGGTCACTTTCCCCGGCGGTTGCGGCACGATGGAGGAATTCATGGAAACTCTCAGTCTGAAGCGTTTGGGACTATTCCATAAACCAATGATTGTTCTCAATAGCTATGGTTTTTATAATCCGCTGATCGATTTGCTGGATGCTATGCTCCGCGATCATTTTCTCGGTCCGAAGCACCGTGAAATGTGGACCATTGTTGAAACTCCAGCCGAAATTCTTCCTGCTATTGCTGCCAATGCCGACTGGGATCCTGAAGCCCGCTCGTTCGCGTTGGTTCAGTAAGCGCGGACAATAGCGCAGGCTCTCTTCCATCTGCCTTTTTTACCTGAAGGATGATAGTAATCGGCCACCACCAGGTAAATCCCATCGGGAACTAACCTTTGTGCGGCATCCAGTCCGTCCCAGCAAACGATACCTTCCATCGAGGCCATTCCGAAGGGGAATATCTCCCTGACAGGCAGTCCCTCTCTGTTATAAATATTCATCCGCATGAACCAGCCTGTGTTTTCGAACCGGTAGCTGACAGCTACCTGAACCGGATCAGGCGAGATCGCGGAATATCCAATCACTGGGTCAAGTGAGAAATGTTGAGAGGCTGGTATCGGAGGGTTTAGTGAAGAAGAATTTTTTGAGCCGGGGGTGGAGCCACCGGAGGCAGCAGAAGCAGAGAACCAGTTGGCAGGATCAGTTCCGGATGCGTCGACGTTGATGCGCTCCAGCGAAACTCCCTTATTCTCTTTCAGATACGGGTAGTGCCAATCGGGTGAATAGGTAACCGCATCCAGCTTTTTCTGATCCCGATCCATCAAAATAAGTTGTGACTCCTCGTTGGTGAGCGACGGCATGTCCGGTCGTTCGGCGACAACAGCCGGATCTGCCATTGGCCAGGCTTTGGTGAACAATTTGGCATCACCGGTAAAAACCGCATAACATTCAGGAAACAACCAATAGGAAAGAACCTGCTGATCCGAAAAACTCATGATGGCTCCTTCGGCATCGGCACGGGCCAGGATCAGGTCTTTCAGATCGACAACCCGTTCCGACCGGTTATACACCTCAACAAACTCAGTCTGACCGGTTCGGGGGTCGAACATGACTTCCGTTATCACCACACCGGCAGAGTCGGGCCGCGAAGGAAATCCCAGTTCAACAGGCCGGAGCCGGGCATTCTGGCCGGAGCAATCATTGACTGAACCATTTAGCTCTATTGTATAGGTTAATCCCTGATCCAAACTATCAGGAAGGTGAAAAAAGAGGCCGGGGAATCCATATTCCGGTGAGGGTACTGCCGATGCATAAATCCCACCCGGCATCAGTATGCATGCATAATTATTCACATCAACTGCCGGGTTCAGGGTCCCGGAAAAGAGCAGGACAAAACGCTGATCGTCATATCCTGCTGCCCTGATCAGCATTGGAGGCTCCGCAGGTGGCACGGTTACCTGCTGTGAATTAGCTCTTCCCGGAGTGCCGCCTGATGGATCAACCGAAGGCAGCCAGGCAGCCGCGCTGCAAAGCTGCGAGGGATCGGCGAGTTCGAGCGACCAGCCACCATTAGCCTTGAGTACATCGGTAAACTGATCCGGTGAATATTCCACGGTATGTACTGCTATGCCGGCCGGGTTAAGCAGGGTAAGCCGCTCGCCCGTGTTCCGGAGCGCCGGAAATGACTCCATGGCAATCACTTGTCCAAGTGCCCTGAATGCCGGCGCGGCGGCTGGCGAGCAAACGATCACATAGCCACCGGGGGTTACCCGGCCGCCGCCCACCCGCCGTACTTTGTCGCCCACAACCCACTGCCAGTCAGTTAAATTCACCGTATCACCGCCGGCATTGTACCACTCCACAAACTCGTAAGGCGGTAAGCCAACAGCAGGATCGGGGTCGGGCATGATCTCGGAAATGAGGAGGCCCCCGCCCGCCAGCTGCTGATCCATGGCTTGTAGGGGCCGGCCCATGTGCCGGCCCGTTCCCCCGAGAAGCAGAATTATCAAAATTATACTCTTCATCTGTATTATATTTGCCATCCTATATAGACGTCATTTTAATCACCTTTTGGAAATTTTTAAATGAAAATTGCAGTTGTTGGTGCTACAGGCCTGGTGGGAAGCAAAATGCTCCAGGTATTGGAAGAACGAAACTTCCCGGTTACTGAACTGATACCCGTTGCTACAGAAAAGTCCGTCGGGAAAAAGGTAATCTTTAAGAAACAGGAGTATACCGTTGTTTCGGCCGCTGAGGCTATCCTGATGAAACCGGCCATCGCCATCTTTTCAGCCGGCGGCAATACTTCCCTCGAGCTCGCACCAAAATTCGCTGCTAATGGGACCGTAGTGATTGACAACTCATCGGCCTGGCGGATGGACCCGTCGAAAAAGCTGGTGATCCCCGAAATCAATGCTCACGAACTCACCCGTGATGATCTGATCATCGCCAACCCAAACTGTTCGACCATCCAGATGCTGGTTGCCATCGCTCCGCTTCACCGTGCCTATGGTATCGCCCGGCTCGTTATCAGTACCTATCAATCGGTAACCGGCACAGGCGTTAAGGCCCTTAATCAATTAGAGAATGAAGAACGGGCAGCCGTAGAGACGCATAATTATGCGTCTCTACACGACGTTGACCGTGCCTATCCGCATCAGATTTACCGGAATTGCATCCCGCAGTGCGATGTTTTCACCGAAAACGGGTATACAAAAGAGGAAATGAAAATGGTGAACGAAACCCGGAAAATCCTGGGCGATCCTTCGATCATGGTCACCGCAACAACCGTACGGGTACCGGTTACAGGCGGACATTCGGAGTCAATAAATATCGAGTTTCACAAAGAATACGAGCTGGCCGATGTTCGTAAAATCCTCTCCGAAGCACCAGGCTGCGTGGTAGTCGATAATCCCGCAAAATCAGAATACCCGATGGCACTTACAGCCAACGGGCGTGATGAGGTATTTGTCGGACGCATCAGGCGCGATGAATCAAGGGAAAAATGCCTGAACCTGTGGGTTGTTTCGGATAACCTTCGGAAAGGAGCTGCCACTAATGCTATTCAGATAGCAGAGTACCTCGTAGAGACGCATATTTGCGTCTGATGTAGAGACGCATATTTGCGTCTGATGTAGAG
>Ga0265292_1001833_pt1 | contig 16958 bp, 18 predicted proteins | sample Munlanlewell296A_FD_189080 | JGI IMG/M metagenome (GOLD analysis project Ga0265292, IMG submission 189080) | Leachate microbial communities from a municipal landfill in Southern Ontario, Canada - Leachate well 296A | ecosystem: Engineered > Solid waste > Landfill > Unclassified | place: Canada... | reverse complement strand
GTTCTTTTGTGACCATTGTCTCTCGAATGTCTACTATCTCCTCAAGTACGTTGCCCATGTGTTTTTCAAAATTAGCCTCCAATCCCTTGACGGCAGTATTAACAACTGTAGTTAGACGCTTGTTGAAATTTGTCTCCATGTCTCCGAGCTTCTTGTCAAAACTAGTCTCCATATCTCCGAACTTCTTGTCGAAACTAGTCTCCATATCTCCGAACTTCTTGTCGAAACTAGTCCCCATGTCTCCGAGCTTCTTGTCGAAACTTGTTTCCAGACCTTTTTGCACATTTCCAAGTTTCTTTTCAAAGCTGGTTTCCAGGCCCTGAAAAGCAGTGTTAACGATATGTTTAATCTGCTCCATGTCTTCTTTGTCCATCATCATCAAAGTGTAACACAGAGCATTATGCGAAAGCAAAACACCCTTGAATCATGGCACCGGATTGCAGACTTTGTGGAAGCAGATGCCGAGCTCTTCGAGACGATCGAGGTATTTGATCACGGCGGAGACATACGAGGCGTGGCTCCAGGCGAGCGGGGCGGCGGAGACTTGTTCGCCGGTCTTGGGGTGTAATTGCTCCGAGAGGATGCCGGAGGGCTGAGCATAGCGCACAACCCAATTGAATATCTCGCGCACGCGATCAAAATCAGCGTCGGTATGCGCATTGGCAATCAAGTATTCGGCATACCAAAGCGTGGTCGTGATCCAGGGGTCTCCTACTGCATCGCTATCGACGCGGAAATAATCATCACCTTCGTAGCGCGCCAGGCCGCCGACGGTGATCCCGTGCGAGAGTGTGCGCACGCTGATCTCAAACGCCCGCGCCAGCCGTGGATCATCTACGGGGAGCACGCCAAAAGAAAACACGCCGTACACACTCGATATGTCGATCGTCCGATCATAGACAAGCATGTCACCCTCCCGATTGATCAGCTTCACAAAGGTGCCCGTCTTGTCATCAAAAAGATATTTCATAATCCCCTCTTGTGTTTCCATGGCCGCGGTGCGATAACGGGTCTCGTGTTTGCCCTTGCCCAGGATCTTGGATATATCGGCGGCGGCAATGAGTGCACCGTAGACAGTGGCGGCGGTGAATGTGGATGTGCCTCGTTTCTCCTCCCAGAGATCGTATGAGGCATCGGGGAGCTTGGTCTCGCGGTCGCGATAATTGACCATGAAGTCGGCCGCCTTCTCGATGAGTGGATTGTACATATTCTCCAGGAATTCGAGATCATGTGTGTGTGAGTAGTGCTCGCGCAATGCATAGATCACGAGTGCCGTCTCGTCTTCTTGGATCGGGATCTGGAGCTTGCCCTTGAGCATCCAGGGGTGCCATGAGGAGCCGAGCGATTTGTCGGGCAGATATTTATGCATGAAGTAGCCGTTGTGTTGGATGATCGAATGGCAAAATTCAAAAAAGCGTCGGGCGACGTTGGGATCTCCTGCGCGATCCATCGCGAGCACGGCATACGCCGCATCACGCGGCCAGACATAGGCATAGGTATCGAGACCGTGTTGGAGCATATCCGAATCAACCGAAGCGATGATGCCACCACCGACATCGACATGTGAGCGTACGTACATGATCGACTTGTAGAAGAGATCCACTTGATCCTTGGTCATCCCGTAAAATTGCCAATCGTAAGCGGTCGTCCACGCATTCCAAAAACTACTGGCGGTGCGCAGAAGATGCTCCGGCCGTTTCTTGTCGATATATTGATCCAATTCGAGCGCTTCGACGATCGATTTGGCCGCCGCGAGCCAGTAAAACGCGACACGGGATTGCCCGGGCGCATAATCGGCATAGAGCCCGAGCATCGAATCCACTTGCCCATGCTCAATCGGATTTTTTGACAGTGTGCCGTCTTCGGCATCGCGGTGTGTCCCCTCCTTGCCGCTGAATCCCGCGAGACCGGTCGCGTAATCATTAAATGGTTCGCCGTCGAGTGTGGCCGCGGTGAGAAAGACGCGACGGCCTTTGTAGTGAATGAGCGAATGCGAGGAGGGGTCATAATATGCAGTATCGCCGCCGTGCGCTTTGTATATTTCAAATTGTTGACCGAGATACAGCCTGACCTCGCGCTTGTGATCGGCGAGATTGGTGAGGGTGATACGCCGCACGAACACCGGCTTTTCGTTGTACACAATATCTCGGAAGACCAGCTCTACCTGCAACTGATCATGACGCGCCACGATGTGACTCGCGAGCGCTTTGTCCTCACAATGAATCGTGATCTGCCAAGCCGGGTCATCCGAAAGCCAGCTGATCTGACCGTCGATCCAGACGCCGATGCGATGGATGTAGTGTCCGCGCACGTGATTCTCCAGCCCCACATGCGGATAATACATATCGCGCACGAGCCCATGATGATCAAGTGCCACACAAAGCTCACCATTGGAAAGGACGATAGATCGGGACATGACATCTATTATACAATGCAAAATCGCTCTACTCTTTCATTTCCCCATCTGGCAAAAAAATACCCGCGCCGATCAGATGATCGACGCGGGTCAGGACGCATCATTATTGCGCCAATGCTTTTTCTATCTTTTCCATGATGCCCTCTTTCTTTTCTTCGGGGACATCGGTCAGAGCAGTCTTGAGTGATACGAGCATCGCTCGCATCATTGCTTGTCGTTTGAGATCGTAGCGTTTCCACTCGCAGAGCGGTTCCACGAGCACTGCGGCGACTTGCGGATTCTTCGCTGTGTATTCCGCGAGGAATTCGGCGAGGAATGCGTAGCCGTCTCCCGAGAGTGCGTGGAATGCCGTCGGATTGTGGGCAAACCCCTGGACGAGCGCTCGTACACAGTCCGGGTTATCTCCGTAGTACCCAGGGTGCTGTTGAAGTGTTTTGATCTCTTCGACAGACACCCTCGGCGACCGCGCTTGGACGTTGAGCCACATGTTGACGACCGTACTCTCATCCTTGAATTCCTCGTAGAAGTCACGGATAGCGTCTTGAGCCGGACCCGTAAAGGCCGGTAGATGCTGGTAGTGGACCAAGAGCTTGAGCGCGACGTACTTGTCTGTCATGCCCACCGCAGTTTCAAACTGCGGGTGGACTTCACTGATCGCCGTGCCGGTCTTGTCAGCGGTACACATGTACTCGAGCGCCAGAGCGGCGACCGATCGACGCGCGACCGAGACAGGATCGATCTGAGGTATTTGTTTGTAATATTCCTTGCCACGATAGACCCGGAAACCCGTACGCCAAGACGTAAGTGTATTCTGATTCAGTCCGAAGTGGAGAAGAAATTGATGGCAATGTCTCACCATCAGTGCATGCTTCAGGAATTCTCGTGCCACATGGATTGCATCCGGGTCGACGATCGTGCTTTGATTGGCGAGATCGCTTTCGGAGGGTAGATCCATCATTGCCGCGAGAAGATTTTGGTCGATCCCTTCTTCACAGAGGACTGCACCAAAGACTGAGGCAAATTGCTCATCGAGGATGAGCTCTCTGCCTGCCTGGGCATCCACTATGAGCGCTCGCAAGACCTGCGAAGCATACGTCTGTCCCGCATCCCAGCGCGCAAAGGCGTCGGGATCGTGCAGTATGAGATGCGCGAGATCGCCTTCTTGGTATTGATACACCACTTTCACCGGTGCAAAGCCGCGATTGAGCGACAAGACTGGCTGAGTGGTCACGCCTGCAAAGGTGAACATTTGGACAGGTTTCGTGATGTGCAGTACGCCCGTTGCCGGATCGTATCCTTCACAAGCGGGCATATTCATATCGCCATCCGGACCGACAAAGCCGATCTTGAACGGGATATGAAATGCTGGTTTTTGAGCCTGCCCCGGGGTCGAGGGACATATTTGGACCACTGACACTTCGAGAGTCTGTGTCCGTGGGAAATATGCTGACTCGATCGTGACCTCGGGTGTGCCGGCATAGTTGAACCAGTGCATAAACTGGGTCAGATCGACGCTGTCATTGGCGTCGGACATGCACTGTATGAGGTCGTCGATGCCGACTGCTTGGCCATCGTGACGATCAAAGTACAAATCCATGCCCTTGCGGAAGCCGTCCTTACCGAGGATTACCTTGAGCATCCGATATACTTGCGCGCCTTTTTGGTAGACCGTATTGGTGTACATGTTGCTGACATCTTTGATCTCCGATGGACGCACCGGATGCGCGAGCGGGCCGGCATCTTCTGGGAACTGTACGTCACGGATCAAGCGGACATCTTGGATGACCTTGCGCAATCCCCAGATTTCTCTGGAGAACTCTTCATCGCGGAATACCGTGAGACCTTCCTTGAGGCCGAGCTCAAGCCAATGGCGACAGGTGACGCGATTGCCCGTCCAGTTGTGGGAGTATTCGTGAACGATCACACTTTCGACGAGTTCATATGCTTGATCAGTGGTTGTTTCAGGGCTGGCCAAGACGTATTTTTCGTTGAAAGTATTGATGCCTTTGTTTTCCATGGCACCGGCATTGAAGCGGCTGGTCACGACGATCTTGTAGGTACCGAGATCGCACTCGCGTCCGTATTCGCGCTCGTCGAAGGCCATGGCTCGCTTGAGTGACTCCATCGCCCAGGTCAACATGCCGCTTGCGACGTGCCTTTGCTCGCCATAAATGACAAGATTGATGATCTTGCCGCTCATGGTCGTATGGGTGTCAGTCAGTTCGTGTAGATCTCCCGCGACTATTGCGAAGAGGTAACACGGTATGGGAAATGGATTGTTCCACGCCATATAATGTCTACCACCCTCGAGATCGCTTGAGCCGATCAGATCACCTCCGGCCAGCATGACCGGATATTTTTTCTTGTCTCCGACCAGGGTGACCACAAACGGAGCGAGCACATCCGGACGATCCGGAAAGGCCGTGATCTTGCGGAAACCATCCGCTTCGCATTGTGTCATGAGCATCGTACCGGCTTGGTACAATCCTTCACCGCTCAGATTATCTTTTGGATGCAGATGCGTGACGATACGCACCTTGAGTTCATCAGATGTGTCGTTGATAGTGAGCACGTCGCCTGTCTGCTCAAAGGCGGCATCAACTCCACTGATCGTCAGGTTCGATAGATGTACACCCTTATCGAGGTTGAGCACGAGCGGCGCGTCTTTTGCCGCGTACGGAGCCCGCTTCAATCTATATGACGCACGGAGCCTTGTCTCACCTTCATTCAATTCGAATATTAGGTAGACAGAGCCATCGACCAGAAAATCCGGTCGTGTGTATTCTGACAGTTTCATTTGACTCTCCTTCATGGTTGTTGAATTATCAAGGTGCGTCCCGATCAAAGATCGGGCACCCGAAGGGACTTTACATCTGTATCACTCAGTGGTCAAGAAAAGATCCGTAAGCAAAAGACGCACCCTTGGGTGCGTCTGAGTTGTATAACTGATCGAAATTATTTCTAATCGTCAATCACCGCCTGATGCCGTAGATGATCAGTGCGATGAACGGTATCAGATACCACAGTAAAAACCAATACCAATTCCACACGACAAATCCGATAATTCCGAAAGCAACAAGGGAGGTCGATATACTGACCCAGGGTGAAACCAGAACAGGATATTTCATAACACATCTCCTATCTTTTTTCGCGGGACCCAGTGTCCCCCGGGGTTCAAACATTGCCGATGAGTATAAACGCGACTGCGCAGATCGTGCATATGGCTAGGATTCCCCACCCCAATGCCTGCCATGTAGACCGACGGAAATCACGGTCCATTTCTTTTATGCGGTTTTCACATACCCGATTGACCATACTCGTATAGTCATGCGGAGTGTTTGATCCTGGTATTGGACTCATCTCATACCTCCAAATTGTTTTCCACTGAGAACAATTTAACCATGATTACTTGATCTATGCAAGGTCTCTACCGTACCTTCTCCACCCGCAGGCGTAGATCAGAGAGGGCGTTCATGTAGGCGATGTAGGCATCATAGGGGGATTCGTAGGGGGAGAAATAGGAGTGAATGTCGCCATCGGCGAACCATTTGGTGCACATATAATAGAAGTGGTCGGAGGTCTGCATCTTGCGCCAGTCTTCGAGGAGGCGGCCGTCGTTGGCGAGCATGACGTCTTCTTGCATCGCATAAACGCTCTCGATCGCGGCGCGTTGCATCGGATTGCCTGTCCATGCGGTGAGGTCGCGCTCAGTATCAGCCCAGGTGATCGTATGCGGGATATCGACCGAATCGCGCGGTGCGTACGATTGGATCACTTGCGTCGGGGTCTTGAAGTCGATGCCCGGATTCTTGAAAAGCTCTTCGGGCAATTGCTCGAGGAAGTGGAAGATGCCGGTGTCTTCCCACTGGTGCTCGCCGAAGGTCTCGTAGTCCATGAAGAGATTGATCGTATCTCCCTCGGCCTCCCCTACCCAAGCCCCAAACTTTTCCGTGGTAAGCGGCCATTCGGACCAATCTTTGGATGAAAATCTGAACGCAATGTCATCGGAGAAACGATAATTCTTGAGGAGGAGTCGGATACTGTTGGTGTCTTTGGGTTGGTAGACATAATTGGGACTGCGCCAGCCGAGGATCGGGTCCCAACCTTCGGCGAGGATGCCGAGGTAGCCGTGTTCGTCGGCCCATTTGGCGAGATCGTTGCGATACGAGAGCTCGGTGTTGCGGAAGACCCGCGGCCAGACGCCGAAGGTCTTGCGGATGAGATCGCGGTGTTTGTTGACCTGTATCTCGAATTCGAGCGGCGAATAGAAAAATGAGAGCGAGTGGTAGTATGTCTCGCCCAAGACCTCTACCTGACCGGTATCGACGAGCTTCTTGAAGAGGTCGAGTGCCTCGGGTGCGTATCGCTCGAGCTGTTCGATCGCGATGCCAGAAAATGAAAAACTCACGCGCATCTGCGGATATTTTTTGAGGAGTTTGAGGAGGAGTGTCGTGGTCGGGATGTAGGATTTGGCGGCGACCTTCTCGGCGATGCGGCGATTGTTGAGATCGGTCTCACTGCGGTCATTAAAATATTCGGGATCGTTGCCGATATCAAACACGCGATACTTCTTGACCCGATACGGTTGGTGCACTTGGAAGTAGAAGCAGATTGATTTCATGGTGTTGAAGTTGGAACAATTATACCGCAAGCAGTAATTCTTTTACTACATTATCCACTTTTTGGGCGGCGAGGCCCCAGGTGATGCCGGAGGCTTCGCGGATGCCGTTCTCGGACAGGGATGCGCGCAGACCGGGATAACCTATTACCGAGAGTATTTGATTGGCCATCTCGTCAATATCCCAAAAGTCCGCTTTGAGGACATGATTCACCACCTCCGACACACCGGACTGCTTGGAGATGAGGACCGGCGTCCCCAAGCGCATCGCTTCGAGCGGCGTGATGCCAAAAGGCTCTGATACCGACGGCATGACGAAAAGATCCGCGGCTGAATACACTTCGTAGCGGTCATTACCTTGTAGGAATCCGGTAAAGAGCATGTTGGATCCGATACCGAGCTGTGCGGCGAGATCCATCATGGAGTGTTCCATATCGCCACTGCCCGATAATATAAAGACGACTTTGGGATTGCGCTCGAGCACGCGCTTGGCCGCGCGGATGTAGTAGTCGGGGCCTTTTTGCAAAGTGATGCGTCCGAGGAAAAGGACGACGCCATAGCCTGCTTGCTTCAAGGTGTGGAGACGCAATAAAGTACCGTCGCCTTGCGGCGCCGTGGTCTCGTCAATGCCATTGTGTACGACGCTGATCTTGCCTTCAGCGATGCCGTATTTGTTGACCAGTATCGCTTTGGTGAGTTCGGAGACCGCGATGACCCTATTAGATGCTTCCATACCGGCTCGTTCGATCGCGTAGACCTCATTATTAACCCCGCTCGAACCGCCACAGCGATCGAATTCGGTCGCATGCACATGGACGACCAGCGGCTTGCCTGTCACGCGCTTGGCTTCCATGCCCGCTTCAAATGAAAGCCAGTCGTGCGCATAGATGATGTCGAAATCTTCTTTGAGAGCGATCGCCGCGGCCATCGCGGCGTAGCGTTTGACCTCGGTCATGAGATTGGGGCCGTAAACCGAATTCGAGGGCATGGCCGCACCTTGCCGCCGATATGCTTCGTACGAGAGAGAGGTGAGATAAGGTGCCAATGCGGCGTCGATCGTGCGGATGTCGAGACCTTCTGAAAGAGGATCGGTCTTGTCGGCAAAGACGAAACGCGTCCATGGGACGGATAGATCAAGCATCTTGGGCATCACGAATACTACTTCGAGGCCGCGTTCGCTCAAGGCACGTGTCAGCCCGAGACATGCCACACCCAAACCCCCACTATTAAAGGGTGGAAACTCCCAACCAAACATTAAGATACGCGTCTTTCTCACAGTATAAAAAGAAGGCAGTCATGAAGGCCCTCACCAGCATAGTACCATGTGAGGTGTAATGATATTTTGTAGAGGAGTGTATAACGGAATGCACTTTCGTGTTACGCTCTTGGTATGGCAACGACACTTCCGCGCGCGATACTTTTTGATCTTGATGAGACGCTCGCAGAGAGTTTCCAAGCGCCTTCACCAGAAATACTCGAACGATTTCAACGATTACTTGCACTTGTACCGCTCGCCATCATCACGGGTGGGAGTTTTGCTCGCATCGAACATGATTTTCTGACTAAAATGTCTGACAATAAAGACCTGTCGAGGCTTTTCCTCTTCCCCAACAGCTCCGCGGAGTGTTATCTCTATAAAAATGGCTCCTGGGACATCGAATACGCCGCGCCGCCGCTCACACCAGAAGAAAAAGATCTCATCACGCGCACACTCGAGCAGACTATTGAGGAAATCCCCGAATTTCGGGATACTCAATACTATGGCAAACGCATCGTCGACCGCGAAGTACAGATGGCATACACGGTGGTCGGGCTCGATGCTCCGCAAGAAGTCAAAATGGCATGGGACCCCGACAGATCCAAGCGACTGCATTTCTGCGAAGTGCTCGGAGCCAAATTACCCGGCTTCGAGGTGCTTGTAGGCGGCGCCTCAACCGTGGATGTCACCCACAAAGGTGTCGACAAATCCTACGGCGTCCGGTGGCTGTCACAGCGCCTCGCTATTCCCGTCCCTGAGATGCTCTACATCGGCGATGCCCTTTTCCCCGGCGGCAATGATTATGTAGTGATCCCGACGGGTATCCAGACTCATATCGTGCCGGGCCCTAGTGAGACGATGAAGATCATGGATGACCTGCTCGCTTCGGTCAATCAGTAAACAAAAAAACCCAGCAAGAGGCCGGGTTAGTTTTTCTTTTCAATCATCTCCTTTTTGATGCTCACCGGCATGCGGACTGGCAGACCGAGTGTCCACGCATAGGCATCGGGATTTTCGATGATCATGGTGATCATCCGGTGGCAGTAGTGGCTGAGTATCCCCACACAGCTCTCGCCTGCCTCTTGGTGTGTCCTCCGCGCTTGTCGGATGACTTGTTCGATGAGTATGAGATTGCGCACGGTAGGTCGTTCGGGATAGGTACGCAAAGGGACATGCCACACGAGATCCATGATCGCATCGCAGACATTTTGACATTGCATACCAAAGACCGCCGCATTTATATCCTGCTCACGAGCGACCTTGGCGACTGCATCAGACCACAAATTTCTACCGGTCTCACTCATGAGCTGAAGGAAGGGTGACCCATGAGGTGAAGTGATCGAAACATTCATACCCGCCTCCTCTTGTTTGAGCTTTATTGTCTATACTTGAACGTATCACGGGTGATGGTCATTGCCTAACGATTTTTTGCAACAAAAGTGAACACCCCGGCAATATACAATTTGCCGGGGTGAATGTTTTATACGGTGGATCCCAAAAGACCTTGGGCCATGAAGCCCACCAGAATCATGAGGAGAAAAAAACCAAGAAATCTTAGAAGGATCATAACCTTCGTTTTGGTGGGGACCTTGAAGGATGGCTCGGCGGTCATAATAAGCCTCCATGTGTAAATAACATAGATTCCTAGACTCCTAAGAACCATCATCGGACATCCGATAACTATGCGATTATGTACTTGAGAGCCATACCCGTCAACTCCCGCTATGTTGTCTTCGTGCAACTGATTGACAATCCCCCCGACTGCCATACATTGACGGATAGATAGACAGTTCTCTCACTCAAGAAAAGGCAATGGACATGGAAACGTCAAAATGCTACCTGCGCGGATTTGATCATATCGAACTGCGTGTCAAAGATGCCTACCGGATGGCAAAATATCTTTGCAAGGTGTGGGGATTTGAGGAGATCGCCTATGCGGGTCCTTCGACAGGGAGGGCCTACGTCGAATCACGCGTCCTCAGACAAGGTGGCGTGGTGATCGTTCTTTCCGAAGGTATACGGACCGATTCACTTCTTGCCAGGCTCATAGAGACGAAAGGCGAAGGGGTCCAGGATGTTGCTTTCGTTGTCGATGATGTCGAAGTGGCTTATCGCATGGCGATCCTCGGCGGTGCGAAAGCGGTCGCCAAGCCAAAACGATTCTTGGATGATCATGGCAATGTCGTCATGATACATGCCGCGGTCGCGACATGCGGCGACGTGATCCATACCTTGATGGATCGACGGCACTACCATGACGTCTTCGCTCCAGGATTCAGGGCAGTAGGATCTCCCCTGCCGAGTGGCCGACCGATCGGTATCGAGAAGATCGATCATGCGGTATTCAATGTCCATGTCGGCAAAATGGATCCTTGGACGGATTTCTATACACGAGCTTTCGGCATGGAGAAGCTCACGACCTTCGACGAAACTCAGATCACCACAGAATACGCCGCTCTCAGGAGCACGGTGATGCGTAGTCCCGGATCTGAAGTAATGATACCGATCAACGAACCTGTCGAAGGCAAGCGCTCGCATATCGACGACTTCTTGAGATCCCGAGGAGGCGCCGGCGTCCAGCACATAGCTCTCCAGACCAACAACATCATCACAACAGTGAGTATGCTGAAAAGCCGCGGCGAAGAATTTCTTGAGATACCAGAGTGTTATTATCAGGCGGCACAACAGCGCGTCGAAGGGCTCGCTATCGATCTGTGGCCCCTGGCTCAGCGCGGCATCCTCGTTGATCGTGATGAAAAAGGATATCTGCTCCAAATCTTTACCAAGACGATCTTGGGCGAGGGAGCCGGATTCTTTTTTGAGATCATTCAGCGTCATGGTTCGGATGGCTTCGGGGTCAACAACTTCCGCGAACTCTTCATCGCCATCGAACGCGCCGCCGGACGATGCTAAAGTATCTACCTACATAGAAAAAGTCTGACCTTGTCTATCTCTGATCTAGATCAGACCAAAGGACGTCACGCGACAAGCAGTGGCGTCTTTTTTTATTTGAAAAACTCGCGGCGGATATGGTGGGTATCGCGCATGAAGCCTTCGGCTTGCTCGATCAGGTGCGAGACCATGATGATCGTCTTGTCGTCGGCGTAGGTGAGACTCACATTGGTACATTCGATGATGAGCAGTACCATCATAAAGGAAAGGCCGCGGGGATGAGCCGCGGCTTTTGTTGATTCTGTACTTCTTCTTATAAAGCACAGACTTCCCTTGCAGGGAGATTTCCCTCTTTCATCAGTGAAAGAAATCGAAGAGCGGTGACAAATCCATCTCCAGGAAATTGCTCGGCTTCCTTAAAAATTCCGGATTTAAGCACTGCGGTCACTGCTCGCTGATGATCAATGATTTTGGCATCCTTATCGGCCAGCACGACCTCACTACCGTCTCCACTGAGCGCAATGCCAAAATCAGCCCGCGTTGCCCTTACTTTAGTTCGCATTGCATCAGGTGAAGTCGAACCGACCTCGTGATTGATGTTGAAGCCGTCCGGATTGTCACCAATAGTGATGACCTCCGCACCGAGTTCACGTAAAATCTCCGGCGCTACACGATAGGCGGCGCCGTTGGCACAATCGAGCACGACACGAATCCTTTCAAAATCCATCTTCCGTGGGAGCGCATGTTTGGCGATCTCGATGTAGCGTGCACGTGCATCGTCAATTCGTCGAGCACGTCCCAGATTACCGGATCCTGCAAATCTGGAAGCCAGGTCACTATCAAGAAGTCTTTCAATCTCGACTTCAATGTCGTTTGATACTTTATTTCCATCGGGACCAAATAGCTGGATACCGTTGTGTTGGTATGACTTACCTGGCGCGGAAATCATGATACCGACATCTACCAGCATCGAGCGCGTCAATGCGGAGACCGCCGGTGCAGGCATGGGCCCCAGCAAAAGCGAATCCAAACCGACCGAAGCAAATCCTGCGATCAGCGCATATTCAATCATATAACCCGACTCTCTTGGTTCCTTGCCGATGATCGCCACCGTCCGGCGATCATCTCCAGGGCCAAAGACGATACCGACCGATTGTCCAAGTTTGAGCGCAAATTCCGGAGTTATTTCCTTGTTTACTTTGCCGCAAATACCATTGGGGCCAAAGTATCTAGATGTATTTTCCACCGAGAAGACTCCTCTTTCCGTCTGTTTCCTTATGTGTCCTAAAGCGAGCCTATCAAAACCACAGACGGTGTCAATTTGATCGGGTTTTTTGCTGATATACTTCATCCTATGAATCTCCACGACGATCTCAAATTCCTCATCAAGATAAAGGGTGATGTGCTCAATGACGCCGAGACGATCAAGAAATACAGCCGCGACACGAGTATCTTTGAGCGCTCGCCACAGGTCGTCGTCTTCCCCAAGGACACCACGGACGTGAGCGCGGTCGTCAGATACGTGCACTCTGCCAAAGAGCGCGGCGAAGATGTGAGCATCGCAGGTCGCTCGGCGGGCACCGACATGACCGGCGGGCCGCTCACCGATTCGATCTCGATGGTCTTTACCACCTACATGAATCACATCGGCGCGATCGACGATGATTCGGCCATTACCGAGCCCGGTGTGTACTATCGTGATTTTGAAAAGGCGACCTTGGCGGCCAACGGCAAGATACTGCCATCGTACCCCGCTTCGCGCGGCCTCTGCGCCATGGGCGGGATCGTCTCCAACAATTCCGGCGGCGAGCTCACTTTGCGCTATGGCAAGACGAATAAGTACATCCGCGAGCTCGACGTAGTCCTCTCCGACGGCTCCACCGCGACCTTCCAACCGATCCCTCTCGACCAAGTGAGCGAAAAAGCGGCACAGCAGACGCTCCAGGGCACGATCTATCGCGACATATCCAAGTTGATCGAACAAAATGCCGAGATCATCGAGGCGGCGCGGCCGACCGTCACCAAAAATTCCGCAGGATACGCACTCTGGAACGTGATCGACAAAGAAAAGCAGACCTTCGACCTCACCCAGCTCGTCTGCGGGTCCCAAGGCACGCTCGCCATGGTCACGAGCGCACAGATCGGCCTCGTCAAGACCAAGGCGCATCGTGCCATGCTCGTGATATTTCTCTCCGATCTCGAGATCATACCCGAGATCGTGCGGCGTGTGCTCGTACACGATCCAGAGTCTTTTGAATCATACGACAAACACACCTTCAAACTGGCCGTGCGCTTCTTTCCGCAGTTTTTACATCAAATGGGTCTTTTCCAAATGATGAGACTTGGATTTTCCTTCATACCCGAGATGTGGATGGTACTGACCGGCGGCGTACCCGAGCTCGTGCTCATGGTCGAATTCGCCGAAGACACCGCCGAAGAGGCCCTCGAAAAGGTGCGCCAGGCGCGCCTCGAGCTCACGAGCCTCGCGGTGCGCACGAGCATTGCCCGTAGCGAAGTATACGCAGAAAAATACTGGAAGATCCGCCGCGAGAGCTTTGCACTTTTGCGCAAAAACCTCAAAGGCATGTACGCCGCGCCGTTTATAGATGACTTTGTCGTACACCCCAATGACTATCCTCAGTTTCTACCCACACTCAATGCAATCCTTGATCAATATCATTTTACGTACACGATTGCCGGTCATATTGGGGATGGTAACTTCCACATCATCCCACTCTTGGACATGTCAGACCCAAAAAGCCGCCAAGACATCCTCGATCTCTCGCCCAAGGTCTACGAGCTGGTCACCAAATACAAGGGCTCGATCACCGGCGAGCACAACGACGGCATCATCCGCACACCGTACCTCGAGATGATGTATGGCAAACGAATGATCGAGCTCTTCGCAGAAGTAAAAAAGATCTTCGACCCGCTCAATATATTCAACCCCGGCAAAAAAGTAGGCGGCACGCTCGAGGACATCAAGCGAAGCATGATCACGCACGTGTAGTGTAGGTAGGCAAAGCAAACGCGTATTTTTGTATCCGAGAATCAAACAACCAATTTTCCTTAGAGGTATCCCTCTTAGGAAAATGAAAATGCCCTTGTGGTGCCGCAGACCGTAGACGGCCCTGCGGGCGCTTGCGTCTCGCAGGATACAAAAACACGCATCCCAGACGTGATATGGCTATTTACACAGTGGCAACGGGTGTAGGTGTTGATACTCTCTCCGCGAGCGCACTGGCGACCTCATTTACAATATCGTCGAGATCGTGTTCAGCCTTGATGAGATACTTGGTCGCACCGAGTGTCTTGGTCTTGTCCATATCGTCTTTTTGGCCGAGATTGGAAAGGACGATTACCGGCACTTGTGCCAGACGAGAATCTTGTCGGATGGCTTTCAATACCTCAAAACCAGTCATGCCAGGCAATAAAAGGTCCAGGAGAATAATATCAGGCACTTCCTGTTTCAATATTTCTAGTGCTTCTTCGCCATTTTTGGCATAGAGACCGAGACAGCCCTCATGCGAAAGCTTCACGGCGAGAATACTGCTCAAGAATTGGTCGTCCTCGACCCAAAGGATCTTTTGGGCGAGAAGGCGCTTGGGTATAGTGTCTTTTATGGCTGGTGTCACGACATTTTCATTGCCCAAATACGAACGAACCTTCGCGGCGATTTCTTCGGGATCAAGTTGTGCCTTGATGAGATAATCTTTGACACCAAGTGCACGGGCCCGCTCAACATTGACTGGCTGACCTGAGTCCGAAATGATAATGACGGGAATGGCGGCGATGGAAGTGTCTTTTTGTTTGGCTTCGAGGATCTCGTATCCGTTCATGGTCGGGAGAAGTACGTCGAGCAGGATGAGATCTGGCTTTTCAGAACTGATCTTTTTGAATCCTTCGGCACCATCGCTGACGAGTATCACATCGTATCCCTCATTTTTGATCTTGTGCGTCAAGATATCACCCAATAATGCATCGTCGTCGATAAACAAGACAAGCTTCTTTTTCATAGATGTGTAGTGCACCTATTGTATCACCTTTTTTATATTGCAAGTAAAATAATGCACTGGGGAGTTGTGGAGAGATTTATGAATATATGTTACTATGTTTTTTATGAATAAAAACGAACAGGATCCTATCGGAGAAATCGAAGATATTATGGCTGATCGGTCATTCTTGCTCAAGGTCGTCCAGCCTGCACTCGCGGGACTCATGGATGGCTCGGTATCGACGCTGGCCCCTATCTTTGCGGCCGCCTATGCCACTCACAGTCCGCATATCTCGTTTGTCGTCGGTATTTCGGCCGCTGTCGGCGCTGGTATCAGTATGGCTTTTGCCGAGGCGCTCTCTGACACAGGCGAGCACACCGGCCGCGGCCATCCAGCAGTGCGCGGCACTATTGTCGGCGCCATGACCTTTGTCGGCGGCATCTTGCACACGCTCCCCTTCTTGCTGTCTGATATTAATGTGGCACTTTATCTCGCGTTCGCCGTCGTCGGCCTCGAACTCGCCGCGATCGCCTACATTCGCTACCACTTCTTCAAAATGAGCTTCTGGATCTCGGTACTCCAAGTAGTCTTCGGCGGCGGACTCGTCTTGCTCGCCGGTCTCCTCATCGGGAGCGCATAATAAGCCCTGCTATTTGTTGTGTTTCTTGGCGGAGCACTTGCATCCCGCGGGCTTGATGAATTCTTTGTAGTACTCTTCACCGTAGTCGAAGGTGAGTTCTTCGCCTTTTTCGATTTTCTTCACCGCATAAATCATGATGTGCCCTGGCTCTGTAGGCAGATCATCTTCTTCTATTTCTACTTCACAATTAGGATCGCATCCGTGATTGATGTAACGCGCGAGATTACTGCGCGGCGATCCGTCGATCGTCCATTGATCATCGATATGAAATAAATATCGTGTCGGGAGCTCGTCGGCGACCTTACTATCAAGCCTTTTACCGGTGTATTCCAGAATGAAAGCGCCTTTCTTGATCGACTCTGTCGCAAAAAGCCCGTGTCCTGACCCGATCTTTGCCTTGCGCACGACGAATCGAGGGTCTTTTTGTGTCGTCTTCGTTTTTGTTGTTTGCATAGTTGAAAGAATATAACACACAATGGTCCAGAAATCATCGTGTACTTTCCGCCACTTCTACTCTACACGGTAGACCATTGTCGAATGAGCCGTACATGTCATACTTATGTATATGTTTTTTGTGGAACGATTTCTTTTTATACTCATCGGGATCGCGCTCATTGGTGCAGGCGGGTTCGGTGCGGCACTGTACTATCATTTTTCCCGGTTTTCTCCCGACCAATCAGTGACGACCAAGACCATGATCGTGTATGGCGCCGGTGTCGCCGTGATCGCGATCTTTAGTCTCGTCATCATGCTCATGGCCTATTGATCTATGACCCCATCCGACACGACCGAGAACAAAGCTGACATTATCCACTTGCATTGGATCGCCTTTGCGCGCGACATCGGAGTCATCATCGCCGGTATTGTGTTTCCGCCTTTTATCGTAAGTATATTCATCCACAACGTCGTCGTCGGTGACGTCGCCGCGGGTATTGATCAGATATTGCCACTCCTCTCGATACTCTGGATGCTTTTCATCTGGATGATAGGTGCGCTCCTCTGGACCAGATATTATCTGAGCCTCTGGATCATCACCGACAAATACGTCGTCTATGTCAATCAGATCAATCTCTTCATGCGCGAAGTGGCTTCGTGGAATATCAGTGCGATCGAGTTTACGACGATCAGTGCCGAAGAGC
>Ga0265292_1001831_pt1 | contig 16965 bp, 21 predicted proteins | sample Munlanlewell296A_FD_189080 | JGI IMG/M metagenome (GOLD analysis project Ga0265292, IMG submission 189080) | Leachate microbial communities from a municipal landfill in Southern Ontario, Canada - Leachate well 296A | ecosystem: Engineered > Solid waste > Landfill > Unclassified | place: Canada... | reverse complement strand
CGTGGCGCGGACGCACCACCTGCACATGGTCGAATTCGGCGGGGCCTTCTGGACCCGCAATCTCCTGTTCCGGGACTGGCTGAGGACCCATCCCGAGGACGCGCGGCGCTACGCGGCCCTCAAGTACGACCTGGCAAGGCGGTACCGGGACGACCGCGAAGCCTACACGGACGCGAAGACGGAGTTCATCGAGGGAATCGTCGAGAAGGCGCGGGCCGCACCGCTACCAACAAAGTGAGCGGCGGGCTCACTTCTTGCGGTGGACGTCGACGAGGTGCTGGACGTAGCCCACCATGCCGCCCGCGGACACGTAGTTTTCCGGGTTGCGGAAGAAGGGGCAACCGAGGGCCGCGGACACGGCGCCGAGCATGATGAAACCGACGAGACCGAGGGCCTTCCAGTTCGGGCGCTTCATCGGACGTGTCAATTCGGCTCACCTAAATATGCTTTGCGTACTCGTCTAGATGGATGTTTCCCGTCCTTGAGGCGCCGTGGCGATCCGTCACTCGAGGGCCCTTTTCGTTTCCGCGTACAGGCGGGCGTATTGCCGTTTGTTGTCCTCAGAGACCGTGGGGTCTTCAGACCACGCTCTGACGTCGTCCAGGCGCCCGCGGACGTGGTCGAAGGCTCCGAGGTCCAAGGCGACCCTGAGTTCGACCGTCGCGGCTCGCAGGTGGGCTTCCTCCACCGCGTCGAGATTCTTCACGATCACGTCCTTTGTGATTCGCAGGCCCATCTTCAGGACCTCGTCAATCTCGACGATTTCATGGATGAGGAGATACGGATTCCGCATGACTTCCTCGTTCGGAGGGTTCGGGTAGGGCGTGTCCGTGGAGAGCCAGCCGCGGACCTGATCCGGCCAGACCTCACAAGGGTGCCCGTGGGTCCGGAGGGTCTCCTTCGCCACCGCAACGAGGGACCCCAGCTCCGCGTCCGAGACGGGCTCCATGGGCGCTCTACCGTTCCTTCCACGACACGAGCTTCGCCGCGACCACGAAGCACAGGGCGGCGAGGACCGCGACGACGCCCAGATTCACGAGGGCCGACTCCACGTTCCCGAAGATCATCGCGTCCCGCAACCCTTCGTTGACGTAGGTGAGGGGCAGGACCTTCGCGACGGTCTGCAGGTACGAGGGCATGGACTCCACCGGCCAGAAGCTCCCGGACAGGAACATCATCGGGAAGCCGATCGCGTTCGCGAGGGCGACGCCGGACTCGGGGTCCTTCACGATCGTGCCGAAGAGCATGCCCAGGCTCGTGAACAGGAGCGCGCCAACCACGATGAACGCAATGACCATGCCGTCGATCGTGATGTGGACGCCCCAGACCGCGATGCCCACGCCGACGGTCACGACGAGAGAAACGATAAGGATGAGGGAGTAGAAGAGGATCTTCGAGACGAGCCACTCCGCCTTCGACAGGGTCGTCGTCGCGAGGAGCTTGAAGTACCGCCGGGTGCGGTACTCGCCGCAGATGGACGTCATGCTGTACATCGCGCTCGTCATGATCGTCATGCCGACGATGCCCGGGAGGAAGTAGTCCATGTATGTGTACTGGGACGAGGCGACGGGCCTCACGTCGACGTTGATGATGCGACTCGCCCCCACGAGCTTGAAGTTCATCTGCTCGGCGACGGCCTCCATGACGCCCTCGACCTGGCCCAGGGTGGACTTGGACGGGTCACCGTAGAGGGTCACATTCACCTGGGACGTGCCGTTCGCCTGCATGCTCTCGAGGACCTGGCGCTGGAAGCCGCTCGGGATGAGGAGGGCCACGCTCAGCGAGTTGTCCTTGATGTAGGACTGGAGGTCCACGGTGGGCGAGATCATTGACATCTTCACGACGGTCGTGTTATTGAGGGCGCTCAAAAAGCCCCGGCTCATGAGGGAGTTGTCCAGATCCTGGACGGGCACGGTGACGGAGCTCGAACCGGTCTGGGAGAAGATCGCGCCGAAGAGCAGGATGAGCAGGATCGGGAAGATGAAGACGAAGAACGCGCCGATCCGGGACCGGAGGTACTGCCTCCCGAAGGCCATGAGGTCTGCGAGGATGCGGTTCATTCCTGGAGCACCCCCTCTTCCATCTTCGCGCCGACGAGCCCGAGGAACACGTCCTCCAGGGTCCCGCGCTTCGTGTACATGTCCTTCAGGTCGATTTCGATGGAGGAGAGCTTGGCGAGGACGATCCTCATCTCCGACGGGTCCGAGACCCTCACGAGGACGTCGTCGTGATCCAGGACGGCCCGGATTCCGCGCCGGGTGACCTCGTGGAGCCCCGCCGGGCCCGCTCCGCCGAGGATGATTGTCGTTGCGGCCCCATGGGTGGCCACGAGGTCTTGGGGCTTCCCGCGGGCGACAAGCTTCCCATGGTGCATGATCCCGACGTCGTCCGCAAGTTGCTCCGCCTCGTCGAGGTAGTGGGTGGTCAGGACGACCGTCCGGCCCTCTTTCTGGACGCGGTGGACGAGGCCCCACAGATCCCTGCGAGCCTTCGGGTCGAGCCCCGTCGTGGGCTCGTCAAGGAACAGGAGCTCGGGCTCGCCGACGAGGGACATCGCGATCCCGAGCTTCCGCTTCTCGCCGCCGGAAAGATGGATGCCCTGGACCTTCGCCCGCTCCGAGAGGCTGACGTCTGCGAGGAGCTTCCGCACGTCCTCCTTCGTGACGGCGCGGTTGAAGAGGCGGCCCCAGTAGGCGACGGCCTCCGTGGGCGTGAGACGGTCGAAGGGTTCGAAATCCTGGGGCAGAACGCCAACCTGCTTGCGGATCTTCCCGTACTCCGACGTGACGTCATAGCCGAGGACCGTCGCCCTGCCGTCCGAGGGTCGGCGGAGCCCCTCGAGGATTTCCACGGTTGTGGTCTTTCCCGCGCCGTTGGGACCGAGTAGGGAGGCCACGGTCCCCTTCTTGACGTCGAAGGTCAGGCGGTCGACCGCGAACAGGTCGCCGTACTTCTTGACGAGGTCCTGGGTCTCGATGACGATCGTCACGTGGGACTCCCCCGCAACCCCTTGACGAACCGGCAGGGGCTGAAAAACGCTTCGCAAGTACCGCGGGGTACGATGCGCGGAAAGAGGCCCTCAGAACTCGAAAAGCCCGAACCGCTCTTCCTGGCGGAGGCGTCCGAGGGGGTGCCGCATCTCCGCGAGGCGGAGGCGCTCCGCCACGAGGGACGCGATCCGTTCGTCCTCGTAATCGACGAAGGGCTGGACCCCGAGCTCCCGGAGGATTGCGTCCGTCTCCTTGGGGTAGCGGCTCATGAGGTTCGAAAGGGCCATCGCGTCCACCAGGCCGGGGGCCCGGTTCGCAGCGAGTCGCTCGAGCTTCAGGAGGTCGTGGCTGTACGCCTCGTCCGGACCGTACCTCCGGTCCTTCAGAGTGCGACGCACGAATTGGGTATGAGGGGACGTCTCGTCCATCGCAGTCCACCCCCGATGCACGGCCGGACCACGCGTGGGGAGGCTTAAATCATTTGCCGTGAATTATCACGTCATTTACCGATAAATTACGTCGCGCGCCGATGAGCCTTCTCAGGGGTCGGAGCAGTTCCGGGTGAAGCCGCAGCGGCGGCAGACCGTCCTGCAGTTCCGTTCGTAAGTCGGCCCGCCGCAGACGTCGCAGGGCGGCGAACGAGGAATCTGCGGATGAGGTTGCGACACGGACTGCCCCTCCCGCTGCGCCTTCATGGCGGCGAACCCTATCCTCCGACCGCGCCTAAAGCCTGCGGCCCGGATGAATCTATAAGACCTCTTGGCCCGTTTCCTGTGTCATGGCCACGAAGAAGGCGACCCGCCGGTCCAGGGACAAGCCGGACATCCTCGAACGCCTGTCGAAAGGCGTCGTCCTCGGCGACGGCGGGTACCTCCTCGAGCTCGAGAAGCGCGGCTACGTCCAGGCGGGCCCCTTCACGCCCGAGGTCGTCCTCGAGCATCCGGAGGCCGTGAAGGAGCTGCACCGCGAGTTCGTCGACGCAGGTGCGGAGGTCGTCCAGGCCCTCGCCTTCTACGCGAGCCGCGACAAGCTCGCGACGACGGGCCACGCGGGGCAGGTGAAGGAGATCAACCGCTCCGCGGTCCGCCTCGCGAAGGCCGCCGGGAAGGACGACGTCCTCGTCGCCGCGAACCTCAGCCTCACCTGGATGTACGACCCCAAGGACAGGAGGTCCGAGGACCGCGTGCGCAAGCTCTTCGACGAGCAGCTCGAACACCAGCTCGCCGCGGGCGCGGACTTCGTCATCGCGGAGACCTTCTCCTGGCTGGGGGAGGCCCTCCTGGCCACGGAGCGGATCAAGAAGGCCGGGGCCACGGCCATGGTCACGATGTCCTTCGACAAGCGACCGGTCTCCTACGACGGGCACACGCCGGCGGAGTGCGCCCGGGCCCTCCGGGACGCGGGCGCGGACATCGTGGGCGTGAACTGCCTGCGCAACCCCACCTTCATGCTGCCCATCGCGGAGGAGATGCGCAAGGCCGTCCGGGGCTTCGTGGCGTGCCAGCCCACCGCCTACCGCACGACCGCGGACGAGCCCGATTTCACCGCCTCGAAGGCCTTCCCCTTCGAGACGGAGACCCTCATGCTCTCCCGACGGGAGATGGCCCAGTACGCCCGCCAGGCGCGGGACCTGGGTATAAACTTCATCGGCTCCTGCTGCGGATCGATCCCGGTGCACGTGCGGGAGATGGCCCGGGCGCTCGGCAAGCGGCCGCCGGACAAGGCGTGGCGCCTCGACTACTCGAAGCCCATGTCCGCCTTCGAGTTCTACGAACACGAGAAGCCGTCGAAGTGACTCGGTTCCGGGATCGTCGCGGTCAGCGGAACGGGTTGCCGCAGAAGAAGCAGAACAGGTTGTCCGCGTTCACCAGGGTGCCGCAGGACGGGCAGCGTTTCTTCGCCGGCGCGACGGGAGGCGGGGGCGGGGCAGGCGCTCGCACGGGCTGGGCCGGCGGCGAAGGCCGGATGAACTCCACGGGCGGCGGGGCGGATCTCGCTTGGACCTGTTGGGCCGGATGGGCGGGCGGAGGTCCCGGCGGTGGGCCTGCGTAGTATCGCGGGGCGGGCGCAACGGTCCGCGCGCGGTACATCTGGCGGCGGGCCGCGCGCACACGGCGGTGGGGCACGAAGGCCACGACGGCCGCAAGGACGAGGATGAACAGGGCCAGGTACAGCAGGTTCGAGGACAGGAGTTGGATGAGCTCGACGAGGAAGTCGGGCAGTTGGGACGCCGTCACCGTGTACTCACGGGACTCGTAGCGGGTGCCGTTGACCGTCGCGACGACCTTGAAGTAGAGGTTGTTCGCGCTCCCGGGGATCTGCAGGTCCGAGGCGGTGAAGTTCTGGCGCGTCGCCCCGCTCTGCGCCGGCGTCGCGTTCCCCAGGTTGTTCGGGTCCGCGCCCCAGACCACGTGGGTGTCGGAGACAGGGATGCCGGCCGGACCCAGGATCGTCCAGCCGACGCGGAAGGTCGAGCTTCGCGAGACGGTGCTCGGGTAGGCGTTCACGGAGATGAAGGGCTGGTTGAGGGCATTGATCGCGTTCCACGCGTTCAGGATGCCCCAGCCGTAGTTCGTGTTGTACCTCGAGCCGACCGGCGTCGCGGTCTCGTTGAGGATGTTCCACAGCTCCACGTTCGTCAGGGTCGAATCGACGGAGAGGAGGAGGGCCGCCACCCCGGTCACGAAGGGCGTCGCGAGGGAGGTGCCGCTCAGGTAGTGCACGTCGTTGTTCGCGGAGAGCGTGAGGATCTGCACGCCGGGCGCGGAGATGGAGAGCCCGGGGCCGTAGTTGGAGAAGCTCGCCTTTGTGCCGGACTGGTCTACCGCGGCGACGGAGACCACATTGGGCAGGGCGGCCGGGTAGTCGAGGCTCGCCGTGCCGGAGTTCCCTGCCGCGGCCACGATCAGCGCGCCCTTGCTCCAGGCATAGTTGACCGCCAGGGAGATGTCTGTGGGGACCCCCGCAAATGTGTTGTTCGTTCCAAGGGACAGGTTGATGATCCGCGCGCCGTGGTCCGCGGCCCACCGGATCGCGAGGGACGTGTTGTAGGAGGAGCCCTCCCCGTTCGGCCCGAGGGCCCGGAGGGCCATGAGGCTCGCCTGGGCGATCCCGGCGATGTTCGTGTTGTTGTTCGTGACTGCGGCGATCACGCCGGCCACGCCGGTCCCGTGGTACTTCCCCGTGGAATCGAGGTCCATCGGGTTGTTGTCGTTGTTGATCCAATCCCAGCCGTGGGAGCCATCCGTGTTCGACCACATGTTCGCCTGGATGTCGCTGTCCGTCCACCATACGCCCGTGTCGACGACCGCTACGATCACGCTATGATTGCCGAGGGTGGCGTCCCACGCCCGCGTCGCATCGATCCCTTGGCTCCGCGTGAGGCCCCACTGCAGGGAGAAGAAGGAGTCGTTCGGGGTGAATTCGGAATGGACCTGGAAGCCCGTGGTCACCGTGGGCGGGCCGGCCTTCGCGACCGCGGCCGTGGGGATCAGGATGGAGAGGGCGAGCGCCACGATGAGGGCCAGGGTAACCCCCACGCGGAGGGAGGGTCGCATGGAGACGGTTCGCTGCAACGACGGGTTCCTCCAGACGAACTCCGAGGATTCCGGTCGCGCATATGGAAAGCCGTCCCTCTTAAACCTCTCCTCTTCATTGTCAAGGCGCGATACTAGTTGGTCTTCCGGGCGAATCCTTTTGAGTGGGTGCCGCCTGGTTCGTCCCATGTCCGCCTCCCCGGGTCCGGTGGCTCTGGTCACCGGCTGCTCCACGGGCATTGGCCGCGCGACCGCCTTTCTGCTCGCTCGCTCCGGGTACCGTGTCTTCGCGACCGTGCGCACGCCCGAGGCGGAGGCTTCTCTCCGCACCGATGCGGCCGGACTCTCTCTCGAGGTCCTGCGGAAGGATTTCCTTGAGGAGGACGCTGCGTCGACCTTGGTCCAGGAAGTCCTCGGACGCGCGGGTCGCATGGACGTCCTCGTGAACAACGCGGGCTACGCCCTCCTGGGCGCCGTCGAGGATCTGCGCGCGGAGGCGGTGCGGCGCCAGTTCCAGGTCAACGTCTTCGCGCCTGTGCAGCTGTCCCGCGCGGTCCTCCCGACGATGCGAGCCCAGCGGTACGGGCGCATCGTGAACGTGAGCTCCATGGCGGGTCGGGTCAGCGTGCCGTTGATGGGCGCGTACTGCGCGTCCAAGTTCGCCCTCGAGGCCTTCAGCGACTCCCTGCGGGCCGAGGCGAAGCCTTTCGGCGTGCGCGTCTCCCTGGTGGAGCCCGGCCCCGTGGCCACGGAGTTCAACCGCACCGCGGTCGCCGCGAGCAGGGAAATCCTCGAGACCAGGAGCCCGTACCGGGCCGTGTACCAGGACTACTTGGACGAGTTCAGCACCCCGGGCGCGGCCACGCCCCAGCAAGCGGCCCGCACGATTCTCAAGGCGATCCGCGCGGCCCGGCCGCGCTCCCGCTATCGCGTGCGCGCGCGGGAAGCTCTCCTCGCGGGCATCGTCCAGCTGGTCCCCAAGGGGGCCATGGACTTCGCGACGATCCGCTTCATGGGCCTCCAGAAGCTCGGCCGCTCCTGAGCGACGCCTTCTTGAGCCTGTCCGCCTTCGGAGGTCCATGCCTGGCGAAGGGCCCTTCCTCTGGCTGAACGAGCGCGGACCGCCCCTGGGGTTCTGGCGGCCGCCTCCGGGTGGCATGTGCCTGAGCACGTTCCTCTTCGTGCGCCGCGGGCCGAAGATCCTCCTCGGCAAGTATGGCGACACCCCGAAATGGGAGGAGCTCGCGGGCCTTGACGCCACGCGCAGGCAGACGCACAGCAAGGGATGGACGATCCCCGCGCGTCAGGTCAAGTTCGGGGAAGACCCGTGGGACGCCGCGCGGCACGTGGGCGAAGTCATTCTCGGGATTCGCGGGATGCGGTACTCCGAGCCGCGGGTCGAGGTGGACCTTTATCCCCCATCGTGGGCGCCGGACCGGCTCCACTACGACCTCTGGTTCTTCGTGGATGCGGCCCCTCCCAAAGGGGGGACGTTGAAGGTTCCTCCCTGGTACGCGGAGCTCGCCTGGCAGGACCCGCGGCGCGTGCCCGACGAGGCCTACGCCCGCGACCATCAGGACGTCGTCGCACGCTGGCGGACCGCTCGCCGACGGACAACGTGAATAGGCCGCGGCGCATTCCCCGCACGAGAACATGCGCGCGGTCTTCTTCCGTTCTCACGGCGGCCTCGACGTCCTCGAGGAGGAGGATCTGCCGCTCCCCGAGCCCGGTCCCGGCGAAGTGCGGCTCCGGGTCACCTTCGCGACCTCGCCCCGTGCCCTTCGCAAGGGCGGGCGTGTGGTCACCTCGGGGGCCACGACCGGAGGGGAATTCCCCGTGCCGATCGGCGACGTGTAATGGCGGCAGCTCGAGATCCTGGGGTCCACGATGGGAGGCCGCAAGGAGTTCGCGGCCGTGAGTCGCCTCGTCTTCTCCCGGAAGGTGAGGCCTGCGATCGACCGCGTAGTGCCCCTCACCCTCGAGAACGTCCGCGCGGGGCATGAGGGCCTCGAGAAGGGGACCCAGTTCGGGAAGATCGTGTACCGCGTCACCGCTTGAAGCATCAGACTCATCGGGGGAACCAAGATCGGCCCTCGCGAGTCCCTAAAGGGCATCCGCGGCCGCCATGGTCGAGCCTTTTCGCATGCCCTCCGGGGAAAACGTTAGGCCATCCTCGTGCGTTCCCTCCTCGTGAGGAACACACCATGGTGCTGGTAATCTGGAAGGCGGATTTCGACGGCGACGACAAGCAGCTCGCGCGGGTGAACGAACTCATGGAGGAGACTGCGAAGGCGGTGGGCGGGAAGGTGGACGGTCCATACTACCCGCAGGACGCGGCCCTCATGTACCTCATGTGGGCGAAAGAGTACGAGGACCTGAACCGCAGCGGCCGCGTGTTCCTCCAGAAGGTGGCCAAGGAGAAGCTTCCCGTAACGCCGCTGCGCTACGAGGTCGCCGTCACGCCGAAGGAGTTCTGGGGCAAGTAGGCTCGCGTCTCAGAGCTTTCCTGCCAGATCCTGAAACTGCTTTGAGGCGCCGCCCTTGATGGGCGCGCCGTGGCCGAAGACCGCGTTCTCGAAGTGGAAGGTCGCGAGCTTCCTGATGGACTCGCGGTGCTGCCGCGGGTCCACGTTGTATCGGTCGTCCATGGGCCCGAGGCCGTGCTCGTTGTTCGCGGCGTCGCCGACGAACAGGAGGCTGCGGCTCTCGTCGAGGAGGGAGATGCTCCCTCGGGTGTGCCCCGGCGTGTAGATCGCACGCAGGCCGTCGTGGACCTGGCCGTCGCCCAGGGCGATGTCCACGGGGGTGCCCGGCTGCTTCTGAGACTGGGCCCCTGGTGGTCCGTCGTAGACGCGCTTCTTCGAGATGTACTCCGCCTCGATCGTCGACGAGACGACCTTGGCGGGCGAGTCCTTCTTGATCGCCGCGAGGCCGCTCACATGGTCGGGATGCACGTGGGTGATGAAGATCGTCGCGAGGTCCTTGGGCCTCACCTTGATCTTGTCCATGTACTTCAGCACCGTCTTCGCATCGCCCTCGACGCTCGTGTCCACGAGGATGAGGCGGTTGTCCAGGATCAGCGCGGTCGTCGCATACGTGTCGATGACGTGGACGCCCTTGAGGAATTCCATGCCTCCCACCATCGCGCCGCGAAGTCCCGTCGCGGTCTTATGCCTTTCGCGTCATGGCGGGCCCTCGCGGTCCGACAGGAGCTCCGCGGCCTTCGACGCAGGACGGGAGTTCCTCGCCTCGATGGCGATGGGCGCGAGGAGGGCGACCGCGAGGACCATGAGACCGGCTCCTGCGAGGAAGCTTTCCGCGGGTCCGATGGCGCGGAACGCGTATCCAGCGCCGAGGAAGCCCACGACCGCGCCGACCCACGTCGTCGCGTTGAAGGCCGCCATGCCGTGGCCCAGGGCGTCGGGCGGCACGAGGTCCGTGACCAGGGCCGAACCCACGCCGCTCGACGCGTAGGACACGAACGCCATGAGGGCCATCGCCGTCCGCCATCGCGCAATCGCGTCGCGGGGAACCGAGACCACGTCTTCCAACGCAGGCATCACCATGGCCGCGAGGCGCGTGTGTCTCCATGAGGGAATAGGGCCCACGACCTAGGTCCAGTCCGTGGACCTACTCCTCTCCACATCGGTTTCTTATGGCACGACGCCTTCCCTCGGAGCGGTGTGCCCATGTCCCTCCCCGACGTCCTGGCAAAGGTCGAATCTGGCGCGGAGAAGTCTCTCGAGCTGTTGAAGGAGTACTGCCGCTTCCCAACGATTTCCGCCCACAAGCGGGCCCAGCCCGAGACGGCCGCCTTCGTGCGTCGCCTCCTGGGAGAGAGCGGCTTCGAGGTTCGAGAGTACCCTACGGAGGGCGGTCCCAACGTGGTCTTCGGACAGATGATCGTGAACGAGAAGAAGCCCACACTCCTCATGTACCAGCACTACGACGTCCAACCCGTCGACCCGCTGGATGAATGGAAGCGGGGTCCCTTTGATCCCGTGGTCGAGGACGGCAAGTTCTACGCGCGCGGGTGCGCGGACACGAAAGGCAACCTAATCGCCCAGCTCCTCGCGGTCCAGGCTTGGAGGCAGGCGGAGGGCCAGCCGCCGATCAACCTGAAGTTCGTCGTCGAAGGCGAGGAGGAGGTCGGGAGCCCGCACTTCCGTCCCTTCGTCGAGGCGAACAAGGAGATGCTCAGGGCCGACGGCGCGACGATCGAAGGCGGAGACCACCTCCACGATGGCACCCCGAAGATCGAGCTGGGCTGCAAGGGCACGCTGTACGTGGACATGATCTGCCGCACGGCGAAGGTGGATCAGCACTCCATGTACGCGCCCATCGCGCCGAATCCCTCCTGGCGGCTGATCCACGCCCTGAGCACGCTGCGGAACAAGAACGGGAAGATCACGATCCCTGGATGGTATGAGGATGCCCGTCGGCCAAGCGCGCGGGAGCTGCGGTATCTCAAGGCCAGCGGGTTCAAGGCCCAGTCTCTCAAGGAGTTCTGGGGCGCCACGGAACTCCTTGGCGGGGACAACGATTACGAAATCTTGCGGCGCTTGATCTACTGGCCCACGTGCACGATCTGCGGCTTCATAAGCGGCTACACGGGCGAAGGCACGAAGACCGTGAACCCGGCCGTGGCCCGTGCGAAGGTGGACTTCCGCCTCGTGCCGAACATGAAGGTGGAGAAGCAGTTGCAGAAGCTCAAGGAGCACATGAAGGCGAAGGGCTTCGAGGACATCCAGCTCGAGTACGCGGACAGTCTCGAAGCGAGCGCGATCTCGATGAACGCCCGCGTCGTCAAGGCGGCGGTCAAGGGATCCGTGGACGCGATCGGGCGGGAGCCCGAAATCTGGCCCTGGTCCCCTGGCGCCTCGGCGAACGGTTTCTTCAACGAGATCGTCGGCGTGCCCTCCATCTCCGGCCCGGGAGTGTCCTACGACGGTTCGAACTATCATGCACCCAACGAGAACATCCGTCTCTCCGACTTCGTGATGGGCGCGAAGCACATGGCCGCGATGATGGGTCGGTTCTGAGCCTTCCGGAGCGCCTTCCTCGAGGTAAGCAGGAATCCCACCGGGACCAGTCCGTCATCCCCGAGTTGCGCATACCTCTAAGTAGAGGTACGTAAGCCCACCCACTCCCATGAGCGGCTCCCCGGGCTCCGGAGAACGGCGGCTTCGATTTGCGCTCGGGTGGAGATTCGGGTCGGATTGGGGTCAGAACAGGGTCCCAACCTGAAAAACCGCCTTCCGCGCCGCCTGCATGGCCCATATCGCGGGGGCCTGGAGCCCCCGAGGTGAGACGAATGCAGACGAAACGGGGAATCATCGTGGGCGCCTTCGGCGTCGTGATGGCCCTGGCGTTCCTCGCGAACGCCGTGGCCGCGGCGCCGGCGAGGGCGGACATACGGGTGTACGCGAACGACGCAGTGTGGGCGAGCTTCGATGCGGCGGATTTGAAGGGGGGGCCGGAGGTCAGCCTGGACAAGATCTTCATCTTCCCGGACAATCCGGGCCTCATCCCCGTGGCGGAGGCGTCGCCTGGGGACCGGGACTACAACGGCGGCCGCTGGGAGGTCCACGCCGTGAGCTTCACGGGCATGGCGCCGGAGCAGTTCACGAACGACGAGGTCCTGTTGTTCCACTACGCCCTCGGCCACCTGACGATCAGCGGCACGCTCCGCACGTTCGAGTGCCCCCTGATCAAGCTGTAGGCGCGCCCCGCGCGCCCCTTTCCCTTTTTCGATGATACGGGTTATATCGGGGTCGTACGTTCCCGTCGTTGAATTTCGTGAGCGCCGCCCTTCGACAGATTCTCTGGTATCTCATCGCGGGCACCCGCGGCGGCGCGAACCGCGCCCGGATCCTGGAGACGCTGCGGGAGCGACCCCACAACGCGCACCAGCTGAGCGAGGTCCTGTGCCTTGACTACCGCACGGTTCGGCACCACCTGGAGCTGCTCCACCGGAACGGGCTCCTCACGAGGCCCGCGGGCGACGCGTACGCAGCGCCCTACTTCCTCTCCACTCTGCTCGAGGCGAACTACGGGGTGTTCGAGGAGATTCGCCGCAAGGGCATCCCGAGACGAGGTGATTCGGGTGAAATTCGGACATAGGGAGAATGCCTTCCCATGGATGAGAGGCGATGCGCATGAGTGACCTGACCATGAACGGGAGCCTCGTGGTCGCCGCGGTTAACATCGGGCTGGCCGTAGGCCTCCTCTTCCTGTACGGGAGGATCTACGTCCGGTCCCGGGCCCCCTTCACCCTGGGCCTGATCCTCTTCGCCTTCGCGTTCCTGGCTCAGAACGTCCTTGTCGCCTATTCCTACGGAACGATGATGCCGATCATCCCGCTCGCCCTCGCGCCCTACCTCTTGGGGATCGGGGTCCTCGAGGCCTTCGGACTCGGTGCGATGGTGTGGACCGCGACTCGCTGATCTTCTCGAGCGGGAGTCCGATCCCTCAGGGATTGGAAAAGGAAGAATCAAAAAAAGAGGTGAGAAGGGTTCGGGGAAGGTCCAGTGCCGGATCGCATGTCTCGAGTCATAGGCCATCACGATGACCTGACTGAGCGGTCGGCGATCCCCACGGCCTCGAGGACGCGGTTCCAGAGCCGGTCCTCGCGTGGCCGGGAAGAGATCGCCTGCCGGGTGCGATACAGATCGATGTATGCCGCTCCGGGCAGAGTCTCACCTCCTTGGTTCTCACGCTGACGGCCCCCGTCGATGGGGCCACGTAATCGGGAAAGGCAGTGGAAGCGACCAAGGGTCCCATCCCCGGCGTCTTCGGCCGTTCCCAGATTTCGGCCGCTATATCAACGTTTGTTCACGACCTTCCTCGGGCAGGAATGAGGCCTTATGAACCGCTATAAACCCCGGGGGTGGCGTGCCTTCGCGTGGCACGCGGCGGGCCCTCCCTGCCAACGTATTTAAGGAGGGCCATCCCCTACGCGCGGATGGAGTGAGGTTGCATGGCGGGAGAGGAGCTCATCGTTGCGGCGTTTCTGCTGTTCCTGATCGTGATCATCTTCCTCGCGTCGGCGATCAAGGTCGTCCGCGAGTACGAGCGGCTCGTCGTGTTCCGGCTCGGTCGGTTGTACCCGACGCCGAAGGGACCGGGGCTCACGGTGATCATCCCCCTCATCGATCGCCGCATCATCGTGGACCTGCGGACGGTGGCCTTCGACGTGCCGCGGCAGAACGTCGTCAGCCGGGACAACGTGTCCGTCGAGGTCGACGCGGTCGTGTACTACCGCGTATACGAGCCGAACAAGGCCATCACGATCGTCCAGAACTACATCATGGCGACGAACCTGCTCGCCCAGACGACCCTTCGCGACGTCCTCGGACAGGTCGAGCTCGACGAGCTTTTGTCAAAGCGGGAGGATCTGAGCAAGCGCATCCAGATCCTCCTCGACACCGCGACGGACCCGTGGGGGATCAAGGTGTCCGCGGTCACCCTGCGCGACGTCACGATCACCGAGACGATGGTCCGGGCGATCGCGAAGCAGGCGGAGGCCGAACGGGAGCGGAGGTCCCGCGTGATCATGGCGGAGGGCGAGCTCCAGGCGGCCCAGAAGATGCGGGACGCCGCGGACCTGTACGGATCGTCCCCGGCGGCGCTCCGCCTCCGGGAGCTGCAGACCCTCACGGAAATCGCGCGGGAGAAGAACCTCGTGATCGTGACCCAGGCCGGGGCGCCCGGACCGACGCTCGCGGGCGAGGTCGCCGCGCTGACCTACGCGTTCTCCAAGAAAGGGGATCGCAAGGAGTGATGGTCCGAACCCTCGCCGTCCGCAGGGTCGCGCTCGCGATCGTGATCGCGGCGGTCCTCCTCCCGGCGCTCGTGCCCTCGGCGCGGGCCCAAGGCGGCCGCGTCCTCGTCGCGGACATCGATGGAGCGATTGACCGTTCGACCCTGGACTACGTGGCCGAGGCGATCGAGGAGGCCCAGCGCGGGGGATACGCCGCCCTTGTGCTCCGGTTCGACACCCCGGGCGGAGGCCTGGACGAGACCCTGAGCATCGCGAACCTCATGGTCCGCGCGGCGAATCTGCCGATCCTCGGCTTCGTCGGACCCGTCGGCGCGAGTTCCGTGAGCGCGGGCACGATTCTCCTGATGGCCTCCGACCTCGCCGCGATGGCCCCCGGGACGACGATCGGCTCCGTGCAGCCTGTGGTCCTCGGCCCCGGCGGCTTCACGCCCGTCACGGACGCGAAGATCATCAACTACGTCGTCGAGAAGCTCGAGGAGCAGATGCGGCTCCATGGTCGCAACGAGTCCCTCGCGCGGCGGTTCGTCGAGGACAACTGGAACCTGAACGCGACGGACGCGCGGGACCTCGGGGCCACGGAGATCGTCGCGCGGACGATCGAGGACTTCCTCGCCCGGGCCCACGGGCGGAACGTCATCGTCGGCACGGGCGGGACCGTGTACAAGAACCTGACCCTGGACGTCGCGGGCGCGACCCTCGTGAGCTTCTCCCCGTCCGCCCGCGTCGCGTTCCTCGCGGTCCTGTCGGACCCGCTCGTGTCGTCCCTCCTGCTGATCCTGGGGATCTACACGCTCATCTTCGGGCTGTCCGCCCCGGGCCACGGCGCAGAGATCGCGGGCGTCATCCTCCTGCTCCTCGCGCTCATCGGCCTGGGGTTCAGCGTGGATCCCGTGGCCCTGTTCCTCATTGTCCTCGGCGTCGCCCTGATCATCATCGAGCTCAAGACGCCCGGCTTCGGCGCGTTCGGTGTCGGCGGGATCGTGGCCATGGTCCTCGGGGCTGTGTTCCTCGCGCCCCTCCGACCGCCCCAGTTCGTCGTGTCGCCGGAGTACCAGGTCCTCTTCCTCGTGGCCCTTCTCGTCCCCACCGCGGCGTTCGGAGGATTCCTCCTGTTCGCGGTGTACAAGGTCATGGAGATCCGCAGGCGCAAGCCAACGATCGGCGCGATGGTCGGCGAGCCCGCGACCGTCGTCGACCCTATCCGCGCGGGGGAGAAGGGGTACGTCATGCACCGCGGGGAGCTCTGGCAGGCCTTGCCGGCCGAGGACGTCGCGAAGGACGAGACGGTGTTCATCCACGCGGTCGACGGGATCACCCTCCGTGTCTCGCGGTCCGCCCCGCCGGTCGCGGCGAAGCCCGCCCTGGCGTCCCGCTTCCGCCGCCTCCTCGGCCCGAAGCCGCCCGGCTGACCCACCAAACCCTTAAGCTGACGGGGAACTTCCGACGCCCCGATGTCCACGGACGTCGTCCTGTGCCCGGTCTCCGAGATCCCGGATGGCGCGGTCAAGCACTTCGAGATCATGGGGTACGACATCGCCGCGGCGAACGTTGGCGGGTCGTTCTTCGCACTCGACGCGATGTGCACGTATCAGTGGGCGGACCTCACGGAAGGCCATGTGGACAAGGAGCGGATGGTCCTCGTGTGCTCGCAGTGCAAGGGCTCCTGGGACCTGAAGACGGGCCAGCCCAAGGACCCGCCCGCGCAGTTCCCCCTCACGGTTTATGAGATCGCAGCCGTGGGCGAGGACCTCATCCTCACGTTCACGTACTGACGGCTCCCGCCCGCGGTCGATGCCGCAAAATCAGGAGAAAAGACTTAAGAGGGACCGGTCCGTCCCGCATTCAGACCTCAAGTCGCGTTGACGAACCACGGTCGGCCGCCTCCGGACGCGTCGTGGATTCACACAAGCTCTGAGGTGGTGACGGCCATGGTCGACGACAAGGAACAGCAGTTCAACCGGATGTGGAATGAGGAGAACGACGCGAAGCGCGTGAAGTTCCGCAATTACATGAAGGCGAAGCTGGACGTGCTCCACGTGGAGGTCACGGAGGAGAACGCGCGCGCGTACTACAACGGTCGCCTGACCGTGTGGCAGCCCGAGCGGATCTACCAAGCACCGGAGCGCGGCGAAGAGCGCGGGGGCCGACGCCCGCCGCGACGCCGCTGAATCGGGTTCGCGCCCTCTTTCCCTCGGATGATTTTCTCGGTTCAGCGCTAGCGTTGATTCATAAACTCACGCGCCCGGAGACCCCCCACTTTAATGGGGGGAGGAAGGGCGCCCGGCGGGTCGTCCTCGCTTTCGCTCTACCCCTCTGAAGGTCTAAATACTCTCGGCTGGTGGGAGCTTCGTGCATGCGGCGTCCGCCCGCCAAGCCCCCGCTTGGAAGGTAAGACACTCCCGGTTCCGACCTGGAGAAAGACGGTTGAAGCTCCGCCCGCACAAGCATCGGCTCGGAGGGCACGTCGTCAGCAATGGCGGGGTGGATATGCCTATGAAGCCCTCTCTCCGAGCCAGGCCGCCGTCGCCGCAAGCGCGACAGAGGGTTGGCAGCCCCGACGTCAACCGGCCAATCGTAGCGCGCCATGAGATCAAGCCTCAGAACTTGGTTGAGCGCAGTTACAAACCCCCCGCTTCAGCGGGAGGTAGTTGACGTT
>Ga0265292_1001830_pt1 | contig 16967 bp, 13 predicted proteins | sample Munlanlewell296A_FD_189080 | JGI IMG/M metagenome (GOLD analysis project Ga0265292, IMG submission 189080) | Leachate microbial communities from a municipal landfill in Southern Ontario, Canada - Leachate well 296A | ecosystem: Engineered > Solid waste > Landfill > Unclassified | place: Canada... | reverse complement strand
CAGGGTGGGCGCCGAGAAGATGGGCACGCCGTCGACGCCGAGAGTCACCGCCGTGGAGGACGTCGTGGGAATGAAGACCGAGCCCGAGTTCTGGGCCATCTGGGCCCCGAGGACTTGGAGGTCGATCGCGCCCTTGATTCCGCCGAACTGGCCGATGGCCCCGTTTATATGGGCCGCCTCGGAGTCCTTCATCCATACCGGGACGTACTGGTTCACGATCAGGCTCAGGAAGGTAAGGAAGACCAGGAGGGCCATAATCGTGCCCACGGTCGATGCGACACCCCGCTCGTCCCTTCGCAACCTACGAATCACAAGGACCATCAAGTCACCTGTGGAGAATCCTCTGTGAGCATTCCGGCAGCCCATCCTGGGTCACGCTATTTATAGGTGTCGTGCTGAAATTCCGGGAGTGAGAATGAGTCGGTTTTCCCCATAGAAATGCAGCGCTGCGGCGGATGCGCGGACGCGCCTGTTCGCAAGGTCGAGAACGGCCCTCTCGACGACCGTCTCGCGCATCACCGACCGCGTTTCGGCGCCGCCGAAGAGGCCTTGTACACGAACGCGGCCTCGCCGAGCATGAACCGCCGCATGCCATCCACGCTCGCATACTCGTTCGGCGCGTGGGCGTGGGCCCCGTGGCCGAGACCCGCGGCTACCCAGGGAATGTTCAGGTACTCGCCGAAGACGAAGGCGGGCATCGTGCCACCGGAGGTGGGCCAGACCTCCGGATCCTTCCCGTACGCGCGCATCGCCTCGACCGCCGGACGCACGATCCACGCGTCGGGGTCCGTCCGCGCGGGGCCGTAGGGTCCGTGGATTTGGATCTCCAAATCGTCGAAGCCGCGGCGGCGCAGATGCGCCCGGAGCTTGCGCACGGTCCCCTCCACGGTCATCTTCGGCACGAGGCGGATGTCCACCTTCGCATAGGCCTCGTGGGGCAGCACCGTCTTCGTCCCTCCGTGCTCGACGTAGCCTGAGTGAATGCCGCAGATGTTCACGGTGGGCTCGTACAGGTACTTCGCGAGAAGCTTCTCTCGCGGCAGGTCGTACTTGAACCGGGCGGTCATGAGCTCGTCGAGGGTCGTCTTGGGGTCAAAGGTCTTCGCGAGGGACTTCGTGAGGACGAGGTCCTTCTTCGAGGGAGGCATGACATCCTCCCAGAACCCGTCGATCGCGGGCCGCTGGGTCCTGCGGTCCACGAGGGTGTCGAGGGCCTGGACGAGCCGCCAGACGGGCGACGTGATCCATACCGCATTGGAGCTGTGGATCTCCTGCTCCATCGGCCCCCCCTTCCCCTTGGTCCCGCGAGACCAGATCGTCAGGTAGAGGCAGCCCTTCGCCCCGAGGTACAAGCCCGGCACGCCCCGGAGATCTTCCGTGTAGTCGTTCGCCATCGCCGCGTCGCCCTTGAGCTCCCGCCGGTGCGTGCGGACGAACTTAATGAAGTTCTCGCTGCTGATCTCCTCCTCGCCCTCCGCGAGGATCTTCAGGTTCACGGGCATCTCGTCCACGTCGCGGATCGTCTTCCAGGCGAGGAGGTGGCCCGCGAGGGCGCCCTTCGAGTTCGTCGAGCCGCGGGCGACCACGGACTTCCCGACGCCCTCGATCTCGCGGATCTCGGCTGCGAAGGGCGGGGACATCCATTTCTCGAGATCGCCGACGGGCTGCACGTCGTACATCTCGTACTCGAGGAGGGTCACGTCCGCCCCCACATCCAGCTCGCCGTACACGAGGGGATGGCCCTTCTCGCCCCACACCTGGGTCTTGCAGCCGAGCTCGGCCATCATCTCGCGGACCGCCTCCGCGCACTCGCGGATGCCTTCGCCCGTCGCGCTCACGCTCGGTTGTCGAAGGAGGGCGCGGGTTCGCTCCAGGTGCTCGGGGAAGCGGACATCGAGGGCGTGCTCGACCTCGGGCGGGACGGACATGGTGGCGGGGAACGCGCGGGGACCGATAAGGCCGACGGTCCCCCCATGCCGTCGTTAGCCTTCTCCTTAACATTCCGGACTCTTTCATGTAGGTCCGTGGGGAATGGGGGTCCGGGATGTCCATGAACCGCCGGATGCTCGCCCTCCTGCTCGCACTGTGTGTCGGCGCCACGGGCCTCGCGGTCCTCGTGGCGGTCTCCGTGTCCCCGCCCCAGGGGCTGACTCCCTTCCGCTCCTACTCCGACCTCACGGCATATCTGGACCGTGTGCTGGGCCAGGGATACGCCTATTTCCGGAATGGTTCCGGCGGGCTGATGGCGGGCCCGGCGGCTCCCGGAGCTCCTCCCGCCGAGGGCGGCGACTACTCGGGGACGAACGTTCAGGTCGCGGGGATTGATGAGCTCGACACCGTGAAGACGGACGGTTCCTACCTGTACCTCGCAGGCGACCAAGACGTCGCGATCGTCCGCGCGATCCCCGCAGACGACCTGGCCGTCGTGGCCCGTGTCCCCGCGGCCGCGAACGCGAGCGTGAACGCGAGCGCCGCGCATGTCACCGGCCTCTTCATCCTGGATCAGAAGCTCATTGTCGTCGCCTCGAGCGGGTATTCCTACCCGATCGACTACGTTCGCGGAGCGCCCACCTCCCCCGTCGTCGGCGCACCCGTCCTCATCGCCCCATGGGGCGGATTGGGCGGGGAGACCCTCGTGTCCGTGTACGGCATCGAGGATCCGACGCATCCCAGCCTCCTCCGGACCTACGAGGTCTCCGGAAGCCCCGTGACGGGCCGGCTGCTCCCGCCCTTCGTGTACCTCGTGATCAACGAGCCCGTCGTGAAGGTCAATGACTCCTACGTGATCCCGAGCGTCTGCGAAGGTGGCGGGTGCGAGGCCCTGCCCCCGGAATCCATCTACTACGACCCGAGCGCGAGCGAGGCCGGGTCGTTCACGAACCTCCTCGCCTTCGACGCCGACACGGGTACGCAGAACCTCCTGTCCGTCGTCACGGGTTACGCGTCGACGGTCTACATGTCCTTCGAGGCGCTCTACCTGACGTACACGAAGTGGAGCAAGGGGCCGGTGGACCCGGTCCTCTTCGGGGTCGCGACGGCGCCGACGAGCGTGTGGACGACGATCCACAAAGTCCGTTTGGCGGGGACGGCGATGCAGGCCTTGGCCCACGCGGACGTGCCCGGCACCCTGCTCAACCAGTTCTCCTTGGACGAGAAGGACGGATACCTGAGGGTCTTCACGACCGTGGTCCACTGGGGCGACAGCGCGTTCCGGCAGGACAACAACCTGTACGTGCTCGACGGCGGGCTGGCGCAGGTCGGGAGCATCGAGCACATCGCGCCCGGGGAGAGCATCCACTCCGCCCGCTTCATGGGAGACCGGGCGTACCTCGTCACCTTCCAGAAGATAGACCCCCTGTTCGTGATCGACGTGTCCGTGCCGACGGCCCCGAGGATCCTGGGCGAGCTGAAGATCCCGGGCTACTCGGACTACCTCCATCCGATCGATGAGGACCACCTCCTCGGGATCGGGAAGGACACGACCAACGCGACGGAAGGGGACTTCTCCTGGTACCAGGGCCTGAAGCTCGCCCTGTTCAACGTCTCCGACATCGCGAACCCCGTGCAGATGAGCCAGTACATCATCGGGGACCGCGGCACGAACTCGGACGTGTTGTCGGACCACAAGGCGTTCCTGTCGATCCCGTCCCGGGGCCTCGCGGTGATCCCCGTCGATCTGGCGATCATCAATGCGAGCCAGTATCCAGAGCCGCTGCCGCCTTGGGCCTACGGCGAGGTCGTGTGGCAGGGCGCGTACGTCCTGTCGTTGAGCCTCTCGGACGGGATCGGCCTCCACGGGCGGGTCACCCATCAGAACGGGACCGCGGACCCATACAAGGGCGTCTACCTCGACTACCGCTACGCGATCCACCGGTCCCTGTACATCGGCGACGTCCTCTACACAATCTCGCAGGCCATGGTGAAGGCGAACGCCCTCGTGGACCTGTCGGATCTCGCGTCCGTTGTGTACGAGTAGGCCGAAAGGCGCCGTTGGGGGGACGTCGGGGGAGGCCGGCCGGGGAGGTCGACCTTCTCCGACGAAAAACTATTTCCCTATCGCCGTGATGGTCCGCCCCGCGCCGCGGTAACTCAGTTTGGGAGAGTGCGAGACTGAAGTCGTCCCTTCTCGCACGGACGGCAGACATCTCGAAGTCGCCGGTTCGAGCCCGGCCCGCGGCACTCCTCTCTCGCGCGGCTCCCCGACAACCTTTTTATCGGGAGAGATGTTCGTCGCTCGTCCCGCCTTAGCTCAGCCTGGTCAGAGCGGGTGACTGTAGAGTGCTCCCGCGGACATGGAGTCCGCGGTGCCCGCTGGCATCATCAGGCCCCCGGTTCAAATCCGGGAGGCGGGACTCCTCTCCATATTTTTGCGTTTAATCAAGGGGTTTGGCAGACACGCGCCCGACACGCGCCAAGGCCCTCCGGACCTCAGCCAAGGCCCTATCCGGGCGCAACCGGGCGTAGTATTTCTCCGTCGTTTTCGTGCCTCTCTGCCTCAGCTCGCGACTCGAAGCGGACTCCTCTCTCCTGTCTCGAACGCATGGAGATTCGAATTGCCTCTCGCCTACCGCGGTATCTATACGATTCAAGAGGCGCCGGGCGTCGGGACCATGGTGCTGATCCTTGGGATTCTCTCCCGCAAGGAATACGACCGGCTCTTCGGATACGGTTAGACAGCATCCAATCCCGTCCCGATCCCGGACCACAGGGCTCATGCATGCTTGATTCAAGGCCAAGAGGCCAGCAGGCCGTGGCGAAGTGAGCGGGACTCCCCTTTCCAGAGGACGCGGGGTCACAGCATCGGGGTATGGGTCCGCGCGATCTGCGCGCTGATGCGGTCGATGTAGTCCTTCATCCGCGCGAGGCGCGCGCGACTTTGTCAACGCGGTCCGTCACGCAAAGCTATTAGTAGTCTGACGGCGGATTTGGAATCGTCAGACAAGGGTCAGACCGACCCTGATGGGATGGGCATGGGACTACTTCGCTGGTTCCTCCGGCCCCGCCGCTCCGACGACGAGGAGGAGGAACCGAGGAAGGGCGCCGGGAAAAGGGGCAGGCACGCCGACCCGGGCGTCTACCGCATCGAGGTCGACGGCGAGGCGGGCCACCTGCGCGGCGAAGGCCCGCCCTTCTCCTTCTGGGGTTCCTCCCGGATCATCCTGATCCTCGCGTTCCTGCTCTGGTGGATTCAGCCTGCCGGGCCGATAATCGCGGGCTACGTGGGCGGACGTCGGGCCGGCTCCCCCATGAAGGCCGTGGTCGCGGCCCTCCTTCCCGTCGTGGTGATCTTCGCCGCCAACGGGGTCTACGCGCAAAACGTGGCCGCGCAACAGATCGACTTCGTCGCGTCGCTGCCCAACGTGGTGGGGGACGGCGCCGCGAGCATCCTTCCCTTCCTTGCGCCCTACAAGGAATTCCTCGTGGCCTACATGACGGGCTTCGTGAATGCCCTCCAATCCACCTTCGGGATGGGGACGAACGGGTACCTCATGGTCATCATCTTCTCGTACATCGGCGGGCTCATCGCGGAGCAGACCCGCCGCGAGCTGTACTACCGCCAGGGCGCGACGCAGACCGTGGGCCTCAACCTCGTGCAGCCAATCCTCGGCGGACGCCACCATGCCGAGGCCTACGAAGAAGAGGACGAGGAGCTCCAGGAGATGCGCCGCCCGACGAGGGCGCGGGCCCATGCCCGAGGAGCCTCGGCGCCGGGGCACAGGTCCCGTCGCCGCCACGGCACGCCCGCGCAGTTCGACGAGTACCACAAGGTCTCCGGGGAGACCGTCGAGGGCCACTCCACCCGACGGGTGAGCCACGCCCGCGCACGCGACGAGGACGAGGAGGACGCGGAAGCGGTCCCCGTCCGCCACGCGGCCCACGAGCGGCATGAAGAGAGGCGGCACCACCCGCGGGAGGCCCGCGCGGCCGACGCCGAGGACTCCGAGGAAGAGGATCCCGAGGCGGTCGTGCGGCGGGAGGCCAGGGAGAAGGAGGCCCGCCGCCCGAGGATGCGGACCCACGAGGAAGAGGTCGCGCTCCAGCGGTTCGTCGAGCGCGCGTTGCGGAACTACGACCACTCGAAACTGTGAGGTCGGCCTCAGCCCGCAACCCTTAAATCGGACGCGGCCCTCGCGCACTCCACATGTTCTGTCCGAAGTGCGGTTCCCTCATGTTTCCTGCGAAGGGCGGGAGGCTGCACTGCAACTCGTGTGGGACGGAACGCTCCGTGTCGGGCAAGGATGTGACCGTGACCTCCGTGTCCCGCCAAGGGAAGGAGAAGCCGGCGGAGACCCTAGTGCTCGACGAGATCACGGAGACCCTGCCGAAGACCCGCGCCGAGTGCCCGAAGTGCGGGCACTACGAGGCCTTCTGGGTCATGCGCCAGACTCGGGCCGCGGACGAGCCGACGACACGGATCTACCGCTGCACGAAATGCGGGCACACCTGGCGCGAGTACTGAGGGATGGCCGTTGGTCCGCCGCCTTCTGGGAACCTTTATTACGGTTCATTTGATTGTCCACCGAAATCCTGGGGGAGATGGATGTTCGAAGCGAAATTGAAGGCAGAGGTCCTCAAAGAGGTCGTCGACGTGGTCTCGACCCTCGTGGATGAGGCGAAGTTCAACGTCGGTAAGGAGTCCATCACGATCAAGGCGGTGGACCCGGCCCATGTGGCCATGTTGGACCTCTCCCTCGACCGCGGCGCCTTCGAGAGCTTCAAGGCGGACGAGACGGAGCTCGGCATCGACATGGACAAGATGAAGGAGATCCTCCGCCTCGCGAAGGCGGGCGAGGTCATCGCGATCAACCACGACGAGGACAAGAACCGCCTCATCGTGACCGTCGGGAACACGACGCGCCGCATGGCCCTCGTGGACACCGCAGGCATGAGCGACCCCAAGGTCCCGAGCCTGAATCTCCCCGCGAAGGTCGTCGTCCGGACGGACGAGCTGCGCCAGGCCATCCGCGCGTCGGAAAGCGTGAGCGACCATATCGCCCTCAAGGCCTCCACCGATGGCTTCGAGATCGTCTCCGAGGGCGACACGGACACCGTGAGCCACATGGTCCCCAAGGACATGCTCGAGGAGCTCCAGGCGAAGGACGCGGTGCGCTCCCTCTTCCCGCTCGACTACTTCTCGAACATGGTCAAGGCGATTAGCTCCGCGCCGACGGTGGCCCTGTACCTGGGGACGGACTACCCGGTGAAGATGGAGTTCAAGATCGCCTCGGGTAAGGGAGAAGTTAAGTATTTGCTCGCTCCGAGAATAGAAAGTGACTAAATTCGTACAATCCGAGGCTATATTTCGTCGAATGGCTAAAATCTCCCGGGAATAGCCACCGGTGGGTTGGGCAGATTCCCCTCGGCCTTCCATGAACCCTACATGTAGTCGCCAGGTATCTGTCGCCGACGGAACCTAGAGATCGGCGTGTCTCGCGCGCCTGTCCTCGCATACCTTGGTGGACTCGTCGACGGGGATGGATACTTCAAGATCACGAGGAACTACAGGACGCCTCGAACCGTGCATCCGTACTATGCCAACGTCGTCGGATTGGCTCAGCTCTGGCCAGGAGAAGCGGTCCGCACTTTCGCGGATACGCTCGGCGGTGAAATGAAGAGGGTGGTCACCCCGCACGGGACGCCTATGGCGCGATGCGAACTGAGGGGTAAGGTGGCCGGATCAGCTGCGAGGCGATTGGCACCCTTCCTTCTCTTGAAGAGAAGTCAAGCCCTCCTCTTCATAGAAGCCGTGCGGTTGAGACCGAAACGGCGTGGCAGGACGCTCCCAACGGAGAGAGGGCATGAAAGCGTCGAGAAAATCACCCAGGCACTGGTATCCGTTCAAAGAGGACAGTGGGACTTCTCGAAGGACCACTACCCCCTGCCAGCAGGGATGAACGGCTATGTGTGCCTCACGCCAGCGCAGCTCGGATGGACCCGCGAGGAAACACTGGCTTATCTTGCAGGAGTCATGGACAGCGACGGCAACTTCAGAATCTACAGGAAGCGGGTGTCAGCAATGCGTTGGCCCCACTACCGGATAAACATCCGCTGTGCCCAAGTCATACCGTCGCCGGCAGTTGAGCTCCTTTCGACAACGTTCGGTGGCCGAATCACAACTGTGAAGGCATCGCGGCCGAACTCTAGGGACCTCGCATCGTGGAACCTCCACGACAGGGCGGCATCTCCCGCAATAGAGGCGCTCCTCCCCTATCTTCGTGTGAAATGGCTTGACGCCTGTCTTCTTCTGGAACTCAGGCACCTGAAATCTCGTGGAAAGGAGGACATAACTGAGTGGGAGCACCGTACCCGATGGCAGCGGCTTATCAAGATGCGAAAGCGCTCCTACTCGTCATCTCAGGTCGCCGACTTCGAGAGAGTTCGTCAAAGCCTGCGAGCGCTCCACGATGGCAGCGCATCCTCTCCATCTATCGCCCTTGTAGCGCCAAGCTCAGCAGCGTGTCGCTTGAGTGCTTGCAGTAGTCCGTCGCGTTCTCGATCCCTTCGAGGAGGTCGTTGAGGATCACGACGATCCCCGGGTTCGTGTGGATCTTGACGAGGATCTTGCGGTTCGAGAAGTACAAATCGTCCACCACGTTCTCGAGCCGCTTGACTTCCTCACGAGACTTGATCATGCGGTCGTAGTCCAAGCCGTACACGTCAATCATGGACTTGAGGGCTCGCGCGCAGTCCAGGGTGTTCTTCGTCATCTCCTTGAAGGAGCTCCAGACCTCGGGCGGGATCGTCACCCCGGTTTCCTGGAGAAGGTCGATGTTCTTCCCCGAGACCTTGAGCCAGTCCGCGATGAGATCCACGGAGGCCACGAGGCGCATGAGGTCCTCGCGGTCCTTCGGGGGGAGTTCGCCCCGGCTCAGCTCCTGCACGAGGTTCATTTCCACGTTGTCCGCGGCCTTCTCGTCCAAGATGAGCCGCTTGAAGGCGCTCGCCAGCTCGTCGGGGCGGCCGCGCACGGCGGCGTCCATGACGTTGTCGAGCTCTTCCGCCGCGTCGACGACCTTGGTCACGTGCTCCTTGACCATCGCCAAGGCGCGGGACTCGCGCCGGTTCCGGAACCATTCGAGCTGGCTCTTCTCACTCAAGTTTCAACGCCTCCTGGAGGCCCGCGTAGGGACGCGGGTAGACCAAGATGTTCGTCTCGTGGAACGCGACCATAACATCCCGGTCGGTATTAAGACTTTGAGAGGCGGGTACGTCCACAGATACAAGATCCGACGTAAACAGACGGACCTGCAGCCGTTCCGTGGCGCCGAGGAAGCGGCGATTCTCGATGCGCCCCGGGATCACGTTGCCGAATCCCTCCTTGCTCATCGTGAGCCACTCGGGCCGCGCGGCGAGGACCACGGGGTCGCCTTCCAGGAGGCCCTTCGCCGGCACGCGGAGGATGTAGCCGCTCCGCAACTCCACGAAGGCCCAGTCCGCGCGGATGCGGCGCACCGCGCCTTCGAGGAAGTTGCTCTCCCCGACGAAGTTGGCGGTGAACACGTCCTGCGGCTGGTTGTAGAGCCGCTCCGGAGGACCCTGTTCCACGATGCGGCCCTTGCGGATCACGACCACGCGGTCCGCGACGGACATGGCCTCCTCCTGGTCGTGGGTCACATGGACGGCGGTGAGGCCAAGGTCCTTCACGATCCGGCGCAACGCGTACCGGAGATCGAGGCGCACGCGAGTGTCCAAAGCGGAGAGGGGTTCGTCGAGCATGAGGAGCCGCGCGCGGTTCGCGAGGGCCCGCGCCAGGGCGACCTTCTGCTGCGAGCCCATGCTGAGCTCCCTCGGGAACATCCCGCGTTCGTGGAGCATCTTCACCAGCTCGAGGACCTCCTTCCCGACGTGGTCCACGTCGGCGGGGGCCCGGTCATGGACCCACGGCCCATACGTCGCGTTGCGCCACACGTCCATGTGGGGGAACAGGACGATGTTCTGGAAGACGTAGCCCAGGTCGCGATCCTCCACGCCCAGGTCCGTGACGTCCTTCCCGTCGACGAGGACGCGCCCTTCCGTCGGTGTCCAGATCCCGGAGAGCAGCTTGACCAGGGTGGTCTTCCCGCATCCGCTCGGCCCGAGGATCGCGACGTACTCGCCGTCCTCGATCGTGAGGTTGCACTTCTCGAGGGCCGTGATGCGCCCGAACCGCTTGGCCAGGTCCACGGCCTCGATGCGCGGCACCTCACTCGACCTCCAGGGCCGCGGCCACCCCGCCCTTCGGGACGGGGAAGAGGAGGATATGCTCCGCCGGCAGAACGACGAAGACCGGATCGCCCTCCTTGACCCAGTTGGCCTGGGCGGTGAGGGGCTTGGCCTTGAAGAGCCCCACCTGCTCCGTCTGCACCTCGAGGGAGATGCGGCGGCCCATGAAGAGGCGGCGCTTCACGACGCCCTCCAACCCCTGCCCCGCGGCCCATTCCTGGGCCTGGACGCCGCACGACTCCGCGCGGATGCCCGCGAGGACGGTGCCCTCGAGACCCTCACGCTTCGGGGCGAGGAGGTTCGTATCGCCGGCCACGAGGCGGACCATGCCTCCCTCCGAAGGGAAGGAGCGGGCCTCGAAGAAGTTCATCTCCCCCAGGAAGTTCGCGACGAAGGGAGAGGAGGGCCGCGAGTACACCATCTCCGCGGGCCCGACCTCGATGAGCTCGCCGTTCCGCAGCACCGCGATGCGGTCCGCCAGCACGAGGGCCTCCTCCTGGTCGTGGGTCACGTGAATCGTCGTCGTTCCGACATGACGGATGAGGTCCCGGAGCTCCGCCCGGAGCTCGATCCTCAGGCGGGCGTCGAGGGCCCGCAGCGGCTCGTCGAGCAACAGGACCTCCGCGTCGGCGGCGAGGGCGCGGGCGAGGGCGCACCGCTGCTGCATCCCGCCGCTCAGCTCTCGCGGGAAAGCCTCCCGCCGGTCGATCAGGTGGACCATGGAGAGCATCTCGCGGGCGAGGAGGTCCCGCTCGCCCTCCGGCCATCCCTTGACCGTCGGAGAGAAGGTCGTGTTCTCCCAGACGCTCATGTGCTGGAACAGGGAGTAGGTCTGGGGCATGAAGGCGACCTGGCGCTCGTACGGCGGGAGGCGGGTGACCTCGCGCCCGTCCATGAGGATTCGACCGCCGTCGGGGTCCAGGAGTCCCGCGATCGTCCGCAACAGGGTGGTCTTGCCCGCCCCGCTCGGCCCGAGGACGACAAGGTATTCCCCGTCGCGGATGCGAAGGTCCACGTCCCGTAGGGCGCGCTTGGGGCCGAAGAACTTGGAGAGTCGCTCGAGGACAATCTCAGCCATGGCCCCTCCTCCGTTCGAGCACGAGGCGCAGCCCCAGGATCGCGGCGAAGGACACGAACAGCAGGACGAGCTCCGCCAGCGCCGCCTGGTAGTAGTCCTTCGTCTTGATGATCAGGTTCACGATGAGGAGGGGGATCGTCTCCGTGGACGTGGAGACGGCCTGGGTGGCCCCCGTCTCCCCCAGGGACCGCGTGAAGGCCATGATCGAGCCCGCGAGGATCGCGGGGCGGATGGCGGGGAAGAGCACGCGCTGGAAGACCTGCACGGGCCTGGCCCCGAGGGTGCGGGCCGTCTCCTCCGTGGCCGAGTCGAGCTGCTCGAGCGCGCCCACGGCGTTGCGCACGACGAAGGGGAACGTGAAGGCCACGTGGGCCAGGGTCACGAGGGCGATGTCCGAGGGCACGATCGCCTTCTGGGAACCCCAGAAGAGGCTCAGGGAGATTCCGAGGGCCGCGCTGGGGACGATGTAGGGGATGTTCACGAGGGCGTCGAGCAGCTTGCCGAACCGGCGGAACTTCCCTCGGGTGATGAGGATGGCCAGGGGGACGCCCGTGGCCAGGTCGATCGCGGTCGCGACGCCGCCGATGAGGAAGGAAACTCCGACCGCGCGCCAGAACCGATCCCAGTCCAAGGCCTCGGACGGCGTCGCCACGGCGAGGAACGTGAGGAAGAAGAACGACGGGATGAGGATGAAGAAGACCAGGAACCCCATCGCGCCGATGTCCCGGAGGCGCGGGAAGGCCCCATGGCTCAGGTTCCGCTCGACCTTGGGCCGCACGCGCCGGAGGGGGATCTTCAGGCGGACGGCGATGTACTTGACGCCGACGAGAAGCACGAGGCTCAGGACGATCATGAGGGCGCTGACGAAGGCGAGGGCGGGTTGGAGCGCGGGGTCCGTGGCCACCCGGCTCTTCCAGGTGCCGATGAGGCCGGTGCCGTTGAACACGTTGTTGTCCACCGCGCCGATCAGGGTGAGGGCCGTCAGGGCGCCGCCCGTGTCGCTCAGGGCCTTCGCGAGGACGAGCAGCAGTCCCGTCGCCATCCCGGAGCGGAACATGGGCAGGGTGATCGTCCGCGCGGCGGTGAGGCGGCTCGCGCCCGCGGCCCGCGCGGCGTTCTCGTACTCGACGTCGATCTCCTCGAGGATGGCGGCGAGGGATCGCACCATGTACGGGAACGTCGTGGTCAGGTGGAGGAAGACGAGGATGAGGAACGGGCTGCTCGTGAGCCCGAGGGCCCCCGGCGGGAACTGCGTGATCTTCGAGGTGGCGCCCCAGAAGAGGACGACGCTGAAGCCGAGGCCGGCGGTCGTCACCACAAGGGGCGAGTCGATGAGCGTGTTGAACCAGCTCTTCCCGCGGAAGTCGTGCCGGACGATGAGCCAGGCGATTGGCAGGCCCGCGACCAGGTCCAGTGCCGCGACCGTCAGCGCGACCCCGAAGGACAGCCACAGGGCAGGGAGGATGAGGGACGACTTCGTCGGATCCGCGAGGACGGTCTGCACGCTGCCCCAGTCCGCCAGGACGTAGCCCACGACGAAGAGGGTCGGCAGGAGGACGAGAAAGAAGAAGAAGCCCACGATCCCGCCGTACCAGATCCGCAGGGACCAGCGCGTGGAGACGAGACGGAGCAGCCGGGCCCGCCTGTCCGTCGCGGCCGCATGGGCGGGAGCGCCCGGCACGTTGGCCTCGGGGGGTGACTCGGGAATCCCCATGGTCGCCCTCCGAGGTTCAGCGGCCCTTCACGACGATGTCCTCGAGGATGTTCGCGACGTCCTCGCAGCGATCCGTGACGATCTCCAGGTTCTCATAGATCTCCTTGAGCTTGATGATCCGGATCGGGTCCCCGGTCTTCACGAGCTCCCCCAGGGACGTCATGAGCAGATCGTCCGCGACGTTCTCCAGGCGGTTGACCTCAATCGTGCAGGCCATGACCGCGTCCTGGGCCTTGGGGTCCCGCACAGAGCGCACGCCCGCGCGGATCTGCTCCGCCGCCTTGAGGATGAGGTCCGCGAAGTCCGCCATGGGCTTCGTCGGCGTGTCGATCTCATAGATCGTGAGGCGCGTCGCGGTGGCGTTGATGTAGTCGAGCACGTCGTCCAGCTTGGATGCCAGGCCGCTCAGGTCCTCCTTGGCCAGGGGCGTCACGAAGGCCCGGTTCAGCGAGCCGTAGATGTGGTGAACGATCTCGTCCCCGCGGTGCTCCAGGTCCTTGATCTTCTTGCGGTGGTCCGCCAGATGCGAGAAATCGTCGAAGAGCGCGCGCAGCGCTCGGGCCCCATTGAGCACGTTCTCGGCCTCGGACTCGAGGTCATCGAAGAACTGCTTCTCCTGGGGAGTCATCCATTCCTTCATGTCCATGGTTCCTCCTCCCATGGCCCCGTAGAAACCCGAGGTCTATATAGGTTGCCGAGGGACGGCCCGCTGCGCGAGGGGGGCGTCAGGCCTTGTCTTCCAGAGCACCGATGTCCACACCGCTGTCCGCGAGCTGCTTCATGAGCTGGCGCCGCATCTTCCGGTTCCCGACGAAGCCCTTGATCGCCTTGCGGGACATCTCGTAGTGCCGGAGGAGCTCCTTCACCTCTCGGGGCGAGACGCCGGCGCCGCGGGCGATGCGCTGGACGCGGGAGGATTTGACGAGCTTCGGGTCGGTCATCTCTTCGTCCGTCATGGAGTCCATGATGATCTTGAAGCGGCGCAGCTTCGTCTGCGTCCCCTCGACCTCCTCGTCCTTCATCTTGCCCGAGAGGCCGGGGATGAGGCTCGCGAGCTTCTTCATCGGTCCCATGCCCGTCAGCATGTCGATCTGCTCGTACATCTCATGCAGGGTGAACTTCCCTGCCATGATCTTCTTCGTGAGCTCCTCGGCCTTCTGCTCATCGATGGTCTCCTGGGCCTTCTCGAGGAGGGTCTCCAGGTCGCCCATGCCGAGGAGGCGGGAGATGAACCGCGGGGGCTCGAACTTCTCCAGGTCGTCGATCTTCTCGCCGACGCCGATGAAGACGATGGGGGCCTGGACCTCGGCCACGGCGGAGAGGGCACCCCCACCCTTCGCGGTCCCGTCCAGCTTCGTGACGATCACGCCGCTGATGTTGACCGCGTCGTGGAAGGCCTTCGCCTGAGGCCCGGCCTGTTGCCCGACCGTGGCGTCGATCACGAGCAGACGCTCGTTCGCCTGGACCGCCTTCGCGACGGATTCGATCTCCTTGATCAGGTCCGGCTCGAGGGCGTGGCGGCCGGAGGTGTCGACGAGAATCACGTCCATGGCATCGAGGGCCTTGACGCCCGCCTTGGCGATCTTGACGGCGTCCTTCTGCGTGGGGTCGCCGTGGAAGCCGGCGTTGATCTGCTCGGAGAGCTGCTTGAGCTGGTCGTAGGCCGCCGGGCGGTGCACATCGGCAGCGACGAGTCCGACGGAGAGGCCCTTCTTCTGGAAGTACTTCCCCAGCTTGCCCGCGGTCGTCGTCTTGCCCTGGCCGTACAGCCCGACGAGGAGGATCCGCTGCTTCTGGAGCGGGACCTCCCGCGTGGTCCCAAGGATCTTGACAAGCCCCTCGTAGATGATGCGGACCACGTGCTCCCGCGGGCTCATCCCCGGCGGCGGGGCCTCGTTCAGCGCGCGGCGCTGCAGCTCCTTCGTGATGGAGAGGGACAGCTGGACGTTGACGTCCGCCTGGATGAGGGCCCGTTGGATGTCGCGGACGATGTCCTTGATCAGGGCGTCGTCCACGTAGCTCGCGCCCGCGATCTTGCGGAGGGTCTCCCGCAGGGAGTTGCCGAGCTTCTCGAGGACCATGGGACGCCACGAAGGAGGCCATGCGGCTTAAGCTTGAGGGCTCATCGTGAAACGCAATGCCGTTGCGCTCGTTACAGAAAAAGGAAAGGGAGGGCTAGCCTTGTCAGAAGGGATGGGATGCACTCTAACGAACTAGCCCAAAATTCCCCCGAGAAGTTATCCTCGAAGGCGTATTTAAAATTTTGTAAATCCGAATCAGGGAGCGGCCCGCCGCCATCCCTAGTCAAAGGTACCCGGACTTCTGGAGCGTCATGAGGTCTTCCGTGGACAGCTTCTCTCCCTTCCTGAAGCGCTCGTAGATCTCCTCGGCCTGCTTCTTCGCGTCCAATTCCTCGACCTGGCCGGGGACCTTGTGGCTCTTCATCCAGATACCATGGATGATCTTGTCGTAGTCGTGGACCTCGCGGATGTGCTCGATGTGCTTCCTGTGCTCCTCATCCGCGAGCATCTTCGTCCTGATGAACTCCTCCTGGGCCTGGTCCGCCTGCCGCCGGAGCTCGTCGCTCTTCTCGTAGAGGGCGGACATCTGGTCGTGCTCCGCCTGGGCCTGCTCCGCGAGCTCGGAGACGCGCTTGTGGGCCGCCTCCGCCTTGTCCCGCGCGGCCTTGAGCTCGTCCCGGACCTTCGCGACCTCCTCGTTCTCTTCGAGGGTCTTCTCCAGCTTCTTGATTTCCGCCTGGACGCGGGCCATCTCCTCGATGAGGGCGCGCTCCTTCTCCGCGCTGAGGACGGAGGTCATCTGCCGGAACTCGAGGGCTTTCAGGTCCCGACGCAGCTTGCTCTCCGGGACGGCCCCGCGGGGCAGCTTCTTCCTCTTGACGTCGCTGAGGACGTCGAAGAGTTCGTTGGCCTTCTTGTTGTACTGGTCCCGCTCTTCCTTCGCGAGCTTGACCTGGGCGTTGAGTTCGTCCCTCTTGATCCGGTGCTGGGTGGCGTCCTCGACGAGGGTCCGGACCTGGGCGTTCAGCTCGTCCCGCTTGTCCACCCACTCGTGGGTCTTGTCGTTGAGCTCGTCCCGCTGCCGCCGATGGCGCTCCGCTTCCTGGTTCTCCTTCTCTCGTTTCAGCTGTAGTTCATCCAGCAAGGGAAATCCTTCCGCGGGGCGGCTGTCGGGGTTTGTGCGAAAAAGCCCTTGGCATATAAAACTTCCCGGTCGAGCGGCCTCCATGGGAGCCGGGCGGCTCGCGATAACAATGTCGCAAAGTCCATGAGCGTCCCGCCCGATAGGAGCGGGGTCGAATGCGCTCTCTTGCCGGATCTCTCTTTCTCGTCCTCGCGGGCTTGAGCGTGCTCGCGGCGACCCTGGGGCCCGCGGCGAGCCCACAGGACTTCACGGTCCGCGCGAGCGCGGCCACCGCGGCCCTCTGGCTCGGCGTGGACAAGACCACGGTCGGGCTGAGTGATACGCTCACGTACACGGTCTGGGTGAACGTGAGCGGGAGCGGGCAGATCCAGAGGGCCACGCTGAACCTCACCTTCCCCGCGTACCCGAACCGGACGTCCCCTGCAATCCTCCTCACGTCCGGCGCAGCCACGGACCCCCAGGGATGCATCCAGCTCGCCGTGGATTCCTGGCAATGTCTCAACCTGCGCGCAGGGAGCTCGTACCCGTGGACGATCCCCGCGACGGTCTGGGAGAACGCCTCGGTCGGGTACCTCCAGGATGCGAACGCGACGCTGGTGATCGAGAGCGGCAGCACCTCCCAGACCCTGACCGACGTCAGGAGCGTCTACATCGCGGGCGCCGTCATCGACCTCCGAATCAGTTCGAGTCCGGCCTACACGGCCCGGGCGGGGGATCTCATCACGTTTTGGATCAACGCGACCAATACCGCGGACGTGAACGCGAGCCAGGAGGCGAACGCGACGGCGAACGACGTCGCCCTCAGCA
>Ga0265292_1001829_pt1 | contig 16969 bp, 17 predicted proteins | sample Munlanlewell296A_FD_189080 | JGI IMG/M metagenome (GOLD analysis project Ga0265292, IMG submission 189080) | Leachate microbial communities from a municipal landfill in Southern Ontario, Canada - Leachate well 296A | ecosystem: Engineered > Solid waste > Landfill > Unclassified | place: Canada... | reverse complement strand
ATTTTCATCAATGCAAGTATCGGAAAATATTAACCCCATGTCAAATAAAGTTATAAAACGTTCTTTGGTCAGGTACTCTTTCATTATCTTTGGTCTGTTAATATGTTCATAACCGCTGAACAGTAACGAATACTTTTAATTTCAATCAGGGCTGATAAATTCTCCACTTAGGGTTAAGCAATGATTATATTTAATTTATTTTCAATTTTATCACTATTTGCATTATTCTATAGGCAAGCTGAAATGCGCATTGCATTTGTGAAAGCCATGATAATAAATGCATTTTTTTCAGTAGTGATGCTGGAAACATTTTCATTCTTTAACATGGTTAAGCGGTTGCCTATTTCAATTTTTTGGGTTATGATCTGCATAGTGCTTGTAGCTCTAGCATTTAAAAAAGGTAAGTTTAAATCTGTGTTTGTTGATTTTAGTGAGCAAATTCATCAGTTAAAGCTCGATAAATCCAATTATTTCTTTTATTTAATAGTTTCTCTTTTTTTAGCGTCATTATTTTTAATAGCATTGCTGTTTCCACCTAACAATTGGGATTCAATGACTTATCACCTGAGCCGTGTTATGCATTGGATCCAAAATGGTAACCTAAACTTTTACCAAACTAATAATATCCGCCAACTATTTACGCCCTGTTTATCTGAATATCTTATTTTGAATACTTATTTATTAAGTGGTTGCGATTGTTTCGCAAATTTGATTCAGTACTTTTCAATGATTAGCTCTTTATTACTCGTGACATTAATTTCTGAGCGGCTTGCAAACAAAACTAGTAAAAGAAAATCGGTTTTTGTATCGATTCTTTTACTTGTTATAATTCCGATGGGCATTCTCCAGGCTACAACAACTCAAACAGATTATCTTGCATCATTTTTCTCCTTAGCCATAGTGTATTTTGGATATGTGCCAATTATAGAAAAGCAATTAAAATTAAAGCACATTATTCTTTTTTCGATATGCTTAAGTCTTGGATGGTTCGCTAAACCGACTTCTTATTTGTTTGTTTTTCCATTTTGTGTGGGAATTGCTGTTGTGTGGATAATAAAATATAAATTTCAATTAATAAAAGCAATTCCCCTGGTAATATTGTTTTTCATTGTTATTAACGGACAACTGATTTATCGGAATTACAGTTCATTCGACAATGTTTTTGGTAATGTAACTAATAAGCAAGAAATATTGAACTTTGGAAATATGATATCAACGGCTGCAAAAAATATTTCGATGCATTTGGCATTACCATTCCCTTTATGGAATAAGATGGTTGAAAATGGGATAACCATTATGCATCAAATAATTAATGTCCCTGTTGATAATGCAAATGTTAACTACCTTAATACAAAATATGGAATCTGGTATAGAATCGATGAAGATGCAGCAGGAAACCTGATTCACCTGTTATTATTTATAGCTGGTGTCGTTGTTTTGTTTAAATTGTTAAAAAAATTCGCTAATAAAATACTATTGATATTTTATTTGGTTGCTTTAGTTACAGGATATTTGCTTTTTTCATTGGTTTTTAAATGGCAACCATGGCAATCCAGACTTGATTTGCCATTTTTTTTACTTGCAATCCCATTTATTTCAATTGTTCTGAGTGATGGGAAATATTATCGAATTCTATTTTTTATTGAGAAAATCATGAGTTTTCTTATGAAATATAAAAGGTTATTCCTTATTTCTTTCACTACAATCAGCTTTATCACTTTCTTATTATTACAGCAACCTTCCGTAAGAAATATCATTATAGTTAGAATAGGTGAAATTACCGGCATAGAAATTCATCAAGGATATTTTTTTTCTTTAGATTCAAAATTGTTGTTTTTGAGTTACAGCATATTGTTTATTTCCTCTCTTTTTATTTTGGGGTTAGTTTTCAGTAAAAAATTGCTTTTCCTTTCAAATCTAAGGAACATATTAATAATAGTTTTAAGTGTGTCAGCTTTGCCATATCTTATATTTAATCCTTTAAAACCGATTGAAAAATTAGGTGTTTCAAGAAATGAAAAATATTTTGTCGGAAGAGTTGATTTAAAAACTGGATATTTTAATGCAGTTCAAGTTATTCAGACTAATCAATACAAAAAGATTGGTTTGTCTTTTGGAGGAGATAGCTGGGAATATCCATTATGGGCTTTAATAAAGAACAAGGATGAAAAACAAATGGAATATTTTGGAGCAAATTATTACAATTCAGGTTTTGAATATTCGGATGCAGAGGTAATAGTTGGAGATATTCCACCAAATAATGATAGTTTTGATATACTTTATGATTGGGGATATTTAAAAATGTGGTCCGGAAAAATGGAGCGCCCTGCACTACCTGTCGGTGATCATTGATGCCAGTCCTTCACCCATCGTGTTTCATGTATCATCTTATTAGTTAGTTGTTAGTCGTTCATAAAGTGAAATAAATCGCTGCACATTCTTTTTCATGTCAAACTTGTTCTTCACGGTTTCCACGGCTGCTGAAGAAAGCTGCCGGTTGCGTTCCCTGTTTTCAAGACACCATAATATCCCCGCAGCAAGGTCTTCCGGTTTAAAAGGTTCTGCGAGATAGCCATTTACTTTATGTTCCACGATATCGAGCAGGCCGGTGGCCCCGAAGGCCACGACCGGTGTCCCGCAGGCCATGGCTTCCGTCGCGGTCTGGCCAAAAACCTCCTGGATAGAAGGGACCACCATGACATCGGCAGCGGAGTATAGCTTTCTAAGCTTTCCATCATCTGCAATATGACCAAAGTAACGCGCGTTGAACCCGGGAAGGGATGTTGTTTCCCGTTTTGCTGAACCAAAAACCGCCAGTTCGATATTTTTTTTATCAGGGATAAGTTGCAGGGCTTCAGAAAGCTCGATAAAACCTTTCAATCTGTTTTTGGTGGCATCCAGGGCGCCAAAAAGTATGATCTTTCTATTGGCAGCGAAACCAAAATAATTTCTTGATAAGGCTTTATTCTCCGGAAAAAATACACCGGTGTCCAAAGAATTGGGGATAATTTCAACCGGGAAACCGCCCAGCAGGGGACTCCTCCTGACACAGCCTGCAAGCCAGTGACTTGGTGTGATAATGGTGAGGTTTCTGATTTTGCGGTAGGTCTCTATTTTACGGTTAAAGATCCACCGGCTGAGATCACGCTCCTTACTGGATATGAGAATGGGACAGGCTCCGCAGGCTTTTTCATATCGGGTGCATTCTTCGGCATAATGACATCCGCCGGTAAATGCCCACATGTCGTGAAGTGTCCATACAATGGGGACATTTATTTCCGCAAGGGATTCCAGCCTGACAAAGCCACCTGTTATCCAGTTTAGATGAATTATATCGGGCCCGACTTTTTTAACTCTCCGGATGAAATTACCAGGTAAGTATGCAGGAAAGAAAGGGATCCTGCGGCGGTGCCAGGGAAATGTAATGGCAAAATCCAGGTAGGGGCGCAGTTCTGCGGCCATTTTATTAAACCTGCCAGATGGGCCTAAAATATCATCGTCATCCCCCCATTTATTCTGAACCATTAACTTCACATCGACCTGTTGGGACTTCAATGCCTGATAGACCCGCAAAGCCGACCTTGCCGCCCCTCCCCTGATATCATATGTGTTCACCATCAATACCTTCATTCCTGTCCGATTTTTCTCTAAGATATTAAATTCTTTCTGAATAAACGAATCATGACAGTAAACAGTCGTTCCGGAAGTATCATTTTTACCAGATCAATTACATACAGGAATACGAACATTTTCAGGAAGTAAAATTTTCTGCTGAAATCCATACGTTGAGACTGCTTTGCCCGTCGGTAGTATTCCCGGAGGATGGAGGCCTGTCCCTTGTTCGAAATGCCGTAAGCATCACATATCACCAGCGGGACAGGTGTATACCGGACCCGCACCGGATCTCGCAAACAGCATAGAATCAGGTCATAATCTGCAATCTTGGGATACTTTGTATCAAACCGTTCTTCTTTGAATAAAGATGCCCTCATGAGTAAAGCCTGGTGTGAAAAGATCATGCCTTTCCACCGTTCTTCAAAAGGCCGTGCCTTGTGGTATACCTTAAAATCCCCATAATCGGCCAGGCTATCACCATATATAGCATCAATACCATCATGACGAAGTTGTTGAATGATTCCGGAAAGGCTATCAGGGCCAAGGAAAACATCGCCGGCATTCAGGAAATTAATCCATTCACCGGTTGCTAGCCCGATTCCTTTGTTCATGGCATCATAAGGTCCCTGGTCAGGTTCACTGACCCAGGTTGCTATATTAAGGCCATATTTTTTGATGATCTCCAGCGATCCATCCTCAGATCCACCATCAATCACAATATATTCAACGGAAATCTTTCGCTGGGAAATTACGCTTCGGATTGTTTTCTCCAGGCCTGTCCTGTTGTTCAGACTGACTGTGACGATCGTAATCCTGGATTCCGCTGGATGATGCATGTGGGAATTATTTCAGAAAAACCTCAAATTTAGCAATTAAATTAATCTAATTTTACCCACCCAAAAGGATATACCTTCAAGGATGATCACCTATTTAGCACAACATAAAACCATAGCAATTCTCCTGCTTACTGTATATTTCCTTGGGCTGGTGTATTTCCATGATGCAGCAACAGTTGTGGCCGACTGGCTGAAGTATAAACTGACTCTCAGTTATTATAACCTTTCTTTACTGATATCAGGGCTAGCCCTCTCATCGGTCACGGGATATTTTTTATGGCGAACAGTTATTAAACATCCCGAACGCAGGATGTTTTTCCTGTGGTTCCTGATCACCATTCTGGCCATGATCCTGGCTCTCTTTACCATGATGGTCGTGAATATGGAAGCTATTCATTATCTGCAGTATGCCATCCTTGCCGTGTTGATTTTTCCGCTGGTTCAGCGCTATGAAGATGCATTTATCGGCGCCACCATCCTTGGCATGGTTGATGAGATGTACCAATACCTGGTGCTGAACCCTTCTTTTAAGTATTTCGATTTCAATGATATCATCCTGAACATGTTGGGGGCCGGCGCGGGTTTGCTGGTCATGGCTGCCGCAAGCTTTCCAGAATCCCGGAAACCGCGCAAATGGTACCGTTCATCTTCGTACTTCTTTATAGGGATAATAATCCTCCTGGGTATCATTATTTCCGGAAATTTCCCGGTCACTTTCTTCCCTGTCCCCGTTGATCATAATGGGTGGCATTGGTTCTCCCTTTACCGGCAAAACCTTTCGGATCCATTCTGGACCCCACTTTACGCAAGCAGGCATTATCACATTTTCCGCCCCTGGGAGGGGATTATGGTAATGTCGGTATTGACTTTTTTTTATGCACGGATTGATTATTTTTATGCTAATGCTTCGAGGAAAAAATCAATCATATAATGAAGCTAAACAGGATTTACCAGTACATTTCCTTAAACCAGGAAGTGCCGAAAATTCTTCAAACCCTGAAGAAATGCCAGAAGGCCAGTATTATTCCTATCCTGGATTTGGAAGACAGCCTCCAGATACCCTTTGACCCTGAGAAAACTGCTGTTCTGAAAGCCCGTGCACGAAAAATTCTGAAAACCGTCCTTCAAATCGCAAAAGAACAGGATTTAAAAATTAAAACAAGCCTGCGGATCAATGCAACGGATACTGTTGAATTTGTCAATGATATTGAATTGCTGAAGGAGATAAATCCTCTCATCACCTGGGGAAGTCTTTTTTTGCCCAAAGTGCATTCGGCAGAAATCCTTAAAGAATATATCAATGCCCTCGACGGGATTAATTATGAAGAAATGGTTGTGATGGCTGAAAGCCAGGCCTTTTTCGATAATTACAAAGAAATCATTACGATATGCAAGGGTGAAAAAATCGATAAAATACACTTCGGCCATTGGGATTATTTCTATGATGCCAGGGCGTTTCCTATTCCCCTTCCTGATGATAAAAAACTCTGGGATAAGGTTTCGCAGCTCCTTGAAATGATCGAACCGGAAGGTTTCCATTATATTCGTACTCCATTTTGCTTCCTTTTCCGGCATGATGAATTCAAATCTCTCATTACTTACCTCGACGGGATAACATCTGTTCCTTTCGGTGCGAGTACTTTGTCGTTCTCCCAGGCATTGGCGATATGCAAGCTCAATGATAAGGCACCTCCTGCCTGCCCGGTAGATTATTCATTCACCGGAGAAGAACAGTTGAAGATCGCCAATGATCTGGTGGAATTTTTCAACCGTACGGTTTCTCCGGAATACAGCTTTAATATCGACACGAGCATTTATCGTTTCTACGCGCCGCATGAATATCTTAATGCATTGGATTTCCTTAAAAGAAACACCTGATGGAAAATTTAAACATCGGCATTATTGGTGGGTGCATGACCTTTCAAAAGGATATTAAAATTTCGCAACTTTTTCATCGAAGGTTTTCATCTTTAGTAAATGAGAATCATGGAATTAAAACATATTTTTATCTGAAATACTATGATGAATTTTCCCAAATACCTCAATTGGCAAATGAATTATTTGAAAAACAAGATATTAATATAATGATTGTGCAGATCAGACCAGAACCGTTCTTTAAAAGGGCTGCATTTATTATTGATAATCATAAAGGAAAATATATAATTAATCCTACTCTTTTAAATAATAAGGGGCTTAAATCAATTGAGAAAATATTAGGAACAAAAGATCCGGTTTATATCAACTCAAAGAAAGACCTAAGTATAATAAAATATTACTCCTATTTACCTTTTCTTATGTTCAATTATCAAATCGGCCACATCTTTGGCTTAACGATAAGGTCAAAAAATGGGATTCTAGGTGCGATAAATCTAGTTAATGAGAAATGCATGGAGAGAAAGATCCCTCTTATTGTTATTGGAATTTTAAACTCATTAAATGAGCATAGTGATAAAGTTGCAGGGAAGCTTAATACAGATGCAAAAAAAGCCTTCATAAAATCCAACCTTCATTATATTGATATATATTCCACGATTAATAAAGATCTGAAAAAGTACTTCAGTGAAGATAAGTATCATTTATCATATGAAGGGCATTTGCTAATTTCTGATATGTTATATGATACTTTTCGTACCAACCTTTTGTAAAACTTGCTAAATAAAATAACTAAATGATTTTTTTAAGAATGAAATAATATATCCTTGCTAATTTTCTTTTTTATTGAGGGACTAGCATACCAAATGCATTTATGGAGTAAAATCTTAATACGGTCCAATCTGTTTGTTTTCTTTGATGCAATGCGTTCAAGTTCTCCCAGGTACAGATATTTATCCGCAGATTTTTGGTTTTCATTAATCCTGAATACAGCAAGAGATTCTTGAAGAATATATAATCTCGTCTGAAAAGAAAATTCATGCCATAAGTAATAGTCACCTGCAAACTTAAAGGATTGAAGTTTGTTAAAATCAACATTTAACAATAATTCTTTCCTCCAGAAAGTACTCTCCTGCTGGATGAAAGGGAGCAAAACACCATTGTAAATTCCTTTCTGAACATAGTCAGATGAATAACTGAAAGGCAGAAGTGATTTAAGGATGGAGCCTTTGACATTACCAATATTAATTATTCCGGTAAGCCATTTAACTTTTTCATGATGATTAAAAGCATTTAAAACTTTTTGAAATGCTCCTGGGAGATAGAAATCATCAGCATTGATATAGGAAATAATATCTCCAGTTGCCATTTTAAATCCTTTCACCAGCGCATCGTACATGCCAAGATCAGGCTCTGAAATCAACCGGAAATTGATATCTTGGCAACGCCATTGAGATTTATCCTTAAGAACAGGTTCAATAGTACGCTCAATGATTTCAAGCGTCTGGTCATGGGAACCACCATCAATAATTAAATATTCGATTTCAAAATTGCCGGCTTGCGAAATTACGCTCATGATAGCATTATCTATAAATCTCTCTGCATTCAGGCAAACCGTTATCACAGAAAACTTCATTAATTCAGTAATTTCATTTCTATCACCCAATTTTTTTAATCCTTCATTCAAACCTTTAATTTGGTTATAATATTCGTTGTAATTATAATAATTCTTGACTGTGAAAGAAAATTTAGAATAATAGAGCTGAAGTTGCAGAGTTTTTGGATTTCCTTTTATATCTGAAAAGATATTAAATCCCCTCCATATCAGAAAAAGAAGCAATTCTCTCAATGATTTAAACAAGAGTGATCCGTATGACAACTTTTGTCCCTTAAAAAAGAGATAATAGATTTCAATTATAGCATTACTATACCCGAATCCTTTGAACATATTAACCACATATGTCCATTTGAGTCTTTTTGACGTGATAAAATGTTTCAATTGCAACCTTTCATCGTACCATAACTTCCAGCCCGCCATTCGCATAACAAAGCAGATTTCCGTGTCTTCTCCAGCCAAAAGTGCATTCCCTATCCTCCCTGTTAACAAAGGTTTAAATCCGGCCAGCCTGATGTCCTCAAATGCCGATTTACGAAGTGACAAGCCGGCTCCCCATAAGTAACCTCTGCTCATTGTCAAATATCCCGTGGATTCACCTTGTTTTCCGACTGCAAAAGATTCTTTAATTTGCTCAAACCAGGCTGGAGGATTTATTTCGCACTCAGCCTCAATCTGTCCTCCGCAAATTCCCACTTGAGGGTGGGAAGTGAAAACATCAAAGATTACATTAATCCAGTTTGTATCTATCCAATTATCATCATCAATAAATGAGATGAACTCATATTTTGCTTCGGCTATTCCGCGATTTCTTGCATGAATCAAACCTTTAGCACTCTCATAAATAATCCGGCAAGGAACCTGAATATTCCACATATCTCTGACAACCTGCTGAGAATTGTCAGTGGATGCATTATCGATTAAAAGAAATTCCCATTCTATAGTTTCTGGAACATTTTGATTTAACACGTACCTTATGGTCTCTTCTAAAAGTTCAGAGCCATTGTAGGTGCAAATAATCAGACTAACTCCTTTTGGGAAAATAAACATAGTTGTTGTATTGAGAATGGAGATGATGTTTTAAATATAAGAATTTTATCAGTAATTTAAGCTGAAATTCCTGAAAGAAGGTAAATTGACTATTTTTTAATTCCTGCTCAATTATTTCAGCTCTCTGCAGAATTCGTCGTCTTTTATATCCTTTTTCCTGATCCTTTTTGTAATTATTTACATAATCAGCAGGCATATCACTTAAAATTTTGTCTATGAAAGAAAAATTACTATTCGTCCAAAGTGATAAATTATTTATATTCTGATCATGTGTTTTGCATTGTTCTACAAATCTAAAAACACCCAGAATATTTTCTTCAAACATCTTTGTTAACCTGAATTTCTTCGCACTGTTTAAAAGAAATTCGAGGTCCATAGCATAATGATTATCTGAATTATAGCCGCCGACTTCTCCCTGAACCTTTCTGGTATAAAAATACCCTACCGGATTTACACAAAATGCCTCTTGTTCCCAGTGCCTTATCATTTTGTCAAAATCAGTTTGTGGATCATTAATCAAAAAGGAACCATCTGAAAACATGACTTTTATCTTTCCGACAACAAAATCACAACCATTCAGAAAATAAGGAATAATTGATTTAAAAGCATCAGGATAATAATAATCATCTGCATTAAGATATCCGATAATATCCCCACTTGACATCCTGAAACCTTTATTCATAGCATCCGCCTGTCCTCCATCTTTCTCTGATACCCATATAAGGTGAGGATTTCTTTTTAATATTTCCATTGTCCCATCTGATGACCCACCATCAACAACAATATGTTCAACATTCTTATATTCCTGCATCATTACACTATCGATGGCATCCTGAAGATATGCAGCAGAATTCAGAGACGGTGTTATAATGCTAATTTTCATTTGTCCATTAACAATTAACGAAAAATAATATTATCACTGAGAGTAAAAATAATAAAATAGAATCAAGTAACGGTCCGTAATAATAAATCTATTATTTCTTTCTCGAATTGACAAATGTCCCTGATGACTGTGACCAAATTATAGTAAAGCTTGACTATTATGAAATATCCAATTACTTTTGTATAAATTACATGTAATTGATTCCTTATTTTTTGGAACATATTTAATCTTTCTTTAAAAAATAATATATATGAAATCAGCTCTGATTACAGGTATTACCGGACAAGACGGAGCTTATCTTGCGGAATATTTACTTAAGTTAGGGTATGTCGTTCATGGAATTAAAAGGCGAAGTTCACTGATCAACACCGAAAGAATTGATCATTTATACCAGGATCCCCACGTTAAAGATCAAAACTTCATCCTGCATTACGGAGATTTAACCGACTCAACAAATCTCATTCGAATTATTCAACAGGTTCAGCCCGATGAAATATACAATCTGGGCGCCCAATCGCATGTGCAGGTAAGTTTTGAAACCCCTGAATATACTGCAAATTCTGATGCTTTGGGGGCTTTAAGGCTGCTTGAGGCGATAAGACTACTTGGCTTAACCAATAAAACCAGGTTTTACCAGGCCAGCACCAGCGAACTTTTTGGCTTGGTGCAGGAAGTGCCGCAGTCTGAAAAAACCCCTTTTTATCCCAGGTCGCCTTATGCTGCCGCTAAACTTTATGCTTACTGGATAACAGTAAATTACAGGGAGGCATATAAGATGTATGCCTGCAATGGAATTCTTTTCAACCACGAATCACCCATCAGGGGAGAAACATTTGTAACCAGGAAGATTACCAGGGCAGCATGCAGGATATCCCTAGGTTTGCAGGATAAGCTCTTCCTGGGTAACTTGTCTGCACAGCGTGATTGGGGTCATGCCAAAGATTATGTCAAAGCCATGTACCTGATGCTGCAACAGCAGGAACCTGAGGATTTTGTAATAGCCACCGGAAAGACAACCGAGGTGCGTGATTTTGTCAGAAAATCATTTGAATTTCTTGGTATTGAACTTGAATTTTTTGGTGAAGGAGCCAATGAAAAAGCACGTGTTATCAAATGTAACAATCCCGAATACATGGTTGAACCTGGAAAGATCATGATTGAAGTTGATGCAAGGTATTTCCGACCAACTGAAGTGGAATTATTGCTTGGTAATCCTTCAAAAGCTAAAGAAAAACTCGGCTGGCAGACCGAACTCACGCTTGACGACCTGATTCATGACATGATGGAGTCAGACATCAGGCTTATGAAAAGGGAACAGTTTCTTAGTAACGGTGGTTTCAAAATCAAAAATTATTATGAATAAAGATGCCAGGATTTATATTGCCGGGCACCTGGGCATGGTCGGATCTGCTATCCTCAGGAACCTTCAGGAGAAAGGCTACGGAAATTTTATCCTGCGTACATTGGATGAACTAGACCTTTCCAGGCAGGAGGAAACTGAAAAGTTTTTTAACCATGAAAAGCCTGATTATGTGATTGATGCGGCCGCCAAAGTCGGAGGGATCGTAGCCAATAACACTTATCGGGCCCAGTTTATTTATGAGAACCTGATGATCCAGAATAACATCATTCATTCCGCCTACTTGACAGGTGTGAAAAAACTGCTTTTTCTCGGCAGTTCGTGCATTTACCCCAGGCTGGCACCTCAGCCTTTAAGAGAAGAATACCTGCTTACCGGTGAACTTGAGCCCACCAACGAGCCTTATGCCATTGCAAAGATTACCGGTATCAAAATGTGCGAAAGCTATTACCGTCAATACGGCTGCAATTTCATCTCAGTCATGCCCACGAATCTGTATGGGCCCAACGATAATTTCAATTTGGAGACATCCCATGTGTTACCTGCGCTGATCCGCAAGTTCCATCTGGGAAAATGCCTGGATCAGGCTGATTGGAAGGCCATACGTGCAGACCTGGAAAAAAGGCCGGTTGAAGGCATTGATGGAAAAGCTGACGAATCGGTTATCCTCGCGATTTTAAATAAATATGGGATTTGCAGGGAAAATGGAAAAACTTCTATCGCTCTTTGGGGAACCGGCAATCCATTGCGGGAGTTTATGCATGTCGATGACATGGCCGCAGCCTGCGTTTTCATAATGGAAAATATTGACGCAGCTCGTCTTTATCAGGATATCGGCTTAAGTCATATTAATATTGGCGTTGGCGAAGATATTAGCATTGCCGGGATTGCCGGACTCGTGAAATCAATTACCGCGTACGCAGGAGAAGTTCAGTATGATAAAGACAAACCCGACGGCACCCCAAGGAAATTGATGGATGTGAGCCTGCTGAAAAGCCTGGGTTATAGCCCGGCAATTGGTTTAGAGGAAGGTCTCAGGGAAGTATACGTAAATTACCAGAAGTTTTAGTCAACTTTGATTGAATAATTCGTAAAAGACCCTTAGCATCTGCACAGTCTGTTATATAGTTGATCCTTATTAAATCACTTTTTTCCTTCATTCAAATACATGGGATATTTACCGGAGCAAAAAACTTTGCTTGATATAACCACCGAAAAAGGAAAAATAAAATTTCTTCTCGTTTCATTCTCATCCATTTCATCATATTGTAAGCCGCAGCAGCCAATAAGGTGTTGATTTTGTCTCCGGCTGTGCCTTTCAGATAATTTCTCAGCATCCTGTGATCATGTTTCAGGTGTGAGATAAGTCCTTCTATTCCAGCTCTTGATCGGCATCTGGCCTCCCGCTGTTTTTTCTTGTAATAACTTTCCTTTTTATTGGGTATTGGCATGACAATTTCGATCGATTCGATTTGTTTTTTTATCTTATAACCCCTGTCAACAATAGCTTTCTTGATATTGCCTCCGGTCAGTTCCTGAACCTGCTTTAACTGTGGCTCCAATGTATGGCCATCATAGGTGTTTTCTTCAAAGGCCATGGCACCAACGATGATACCTGTTTTCCTGGTATAGGCGAATGAACTCTTATTTCCAAATTCATATGGCTTGTGCTCTTTCCCTTTGGCAATACATAGAACGCCCGGTTCATGAATGCTGTATACTTTGTTTTTATCGTCACGTTGCTGAATCAGCACCCGGTAAATTACGGTAAGCCTGTCGAAAAGATCCTGGTTAGGAGTCGGATCCAGCTGGGTGACCACATCCGAATAAATCTTTACGGCAATCCGGTGCAGCTTTCCCTGCAAACGGATCCGTCTTTTAAAGTCCTTCGGACTCCTGCAAAAACGTAATTGATACTTGAGCTTTTTGATCTCCCGGGTGTAGGTCCGTTTCAACTTCAATCCTTCTGTATTGGCAATCTTCTTGCAATGTTCGATGGCCTTTTCATACAACTTGCGATCCGTGGGATAGGTTATATTCTTTTCCTGTACCGTAGTATCCACCCTGACTTCCTTTACTTCCTTGCGGATCAACTCTGCTCCGAATAAATCAATACTCTGCCTGAAGATCTTTTCCATTCCGGCTTCACCGATTCTGTGTCGGAAATGAACAAAATCACTCGGATCAAAAGGCAGGTTGTACTGAAAATAAATCTCACCGCAAAAATGCTGCCAGTAAGGATTTTCAAGATATCTCGCAACAACTGTTTCATCCCCCAGGTTGTACATCTGCTTCAGGAGCAATAATCCAACAATGGTCCTTATTGGCACAGAAGGCCTGCCAACGGTGCCATACAAGGGCGCAAACTCTTTCTCCAAAGATTCCCAATCGATTTTCTTTGCCAATAAACAAAGTTCATGCTCTGGATGAATGAAACTGACCAGGGTTGTTTTGAACATTTCGAGCTGCGGCCGGACCGGTAATTTTTTCATCATAATTTGCAGGGTTTTGATCAAATTTAATCAAAATCCAGACACGTTCAACCATTTCAAAGAACATAAGTTATTAACAATCAATATGTTAATAATTGTTAAGGATCAACTATATATTTTTCCCGTCTGATGAGATCATTTTCAGTTGTACGATAATTTCGTACAACTGAGAAAATCCTTCAGAGTTAAGCTTTCTTTTAAGGTCGCTCCAATATCTTCTCGGATTATTGCTTTCAGTTAAAATTTCAATAACATCAATTACTGCAAAATACCATTTTTGCGCTTGCTCATTCCATTCATTGCGTATTTGCTTGCTTTCAAAAAGTTTAATATTACTCATACGTTTTAAGAAAATTCACTGCTAATTTAATCAAATAATACTTCGATACCTGGACTTCTTGTGGATCGCCCTAAGAGTGATTATTGGTTTTTAGTAATTAAAACCAAATGCCCATAACGGGATAGTTTTCATATATCCATATTCAATATCATCTTTTACCACAAAGGCGTTTTCCACATCCGCTATTTGTTTGCGGGTTTTGTTTTTACCACCTACTTCAAAGTTGTAATTGTCAATTTTGAAGTCGGAAACCTCGGAGCAAAACAGTTGATGATTCAATCGCATTTGATTAAAAAAGAAGGTTTCGCGAATGTTTCCAACATCGGGTCGTTGTTCGCCAATAGCATACATCAAATTTGTGTTATCCAAATAAACCTTTTCAACTTTACCCAATAACCGTATTCCGTTAGTATCGTTACGCAATTGAGCTATGATGCCTGCCCGTTCAAAATAATACAGAAAATCAACAATTTGATTTCGGTGCACACCGATCATTTCTGCTATTTTTGTGAAATTCGGCTTAAAAGGCACACTGCTCGAAACAATGTACAACAATTGTTTCAACTTTTGCGCGGTAGAAATATTCATTTTTGAGAAAATCGGAATATCTGTCTCCAACGTTAAATTAATAACATTATTCAATCGCTCATAGTAGCCCGATTCCTTATAAAAAGGATAATATCCTTCCCTTAAATAACTTCTGAAATGCGTTAGGGGGTGTTCGATGCCCGATAGCTCTACCCTATTGGCAATAATATCCTCCAAACTATACGCCGGAAGTTGTAAGCCCTGCGACATATTCAGATATTCGCGAAACGACATGCCCTGCAAATAAAAACTTAACACTCGCCGACTTAGGTCATCACTCCCTTTGTAAACATCAAGAATGGACGATCCCGTGAATACTACATGCAAATCGGAAAAATTATCGTATATCATTTTCAACTCTTTCGACCATTCGGCATATTTATGAATTTCATCTATAAACAAATGTTTACCTCCATTTTTGTAAAATTCGGATGCTAAATAGAATAAGCTGTTATCTGAGAAATAAAGATCGTCTGCACTTACATAAAGCGTATCCCGATAATGGTGATGTAACTTGATGTGCTGGAGAATTAGCGTGGTTTTGCCAACACCGCGTTGTAAGCGGTAATTACAAATGCAGATTTTCGGTAAATAAGAATGCAAGTATTTCTGCATCGTTAATTTCCGATTTGCAAAGGAACAAAATATTAAAGAACGTTATTTTCAAAGATTGTTTTTCTGTTTTCCAACCGGTAGGATTTACCGGATAATTTGACCACTTCGCACTTAAAAAGCAACCTATCCAGGATTGCTGCAGCCAGAACTTCATCATCAAGTACTTTAACCCATTCATCCGGGCTTTTGTTAGTTGTGACGACAATAGAGGCATTCTGGTGAAGATGATCAATGAGATTAAACAGGGTCACCGATTGTTTGCGTTCGATGGGGAACATCATAATATCATCAATCACTAAAAGATCTGCATTGAGCAGTACAGTATATTCACGGGAGGCCGATTTTGGTAATCTCCTTCATTTTCAACAGATGGTCCAGTTGTTCCATAGTCCTGAAGCAGGCTTTATAACCCTTGAGCAAGGCTTCGTAACAAAGCCCGGCTGCGATAAAGGTTTTTCCGATAAATGTAAAATTTTACATTATTGTGGAAAAAGTTACCTGGTCTCTGCCCTAGGCCATCAGGCTTGTCTGAAAGGATATAAGGTTCTGTACTTCAACTGCCAGAAACTCTTTCCTTCCTTGAAAGTGGCAAAGGCTGACGGATCATACCCCAAAGAAACCACCCGCATTGAGAAATCAGATTTACTCATCCTGGATGACTTCGGCTTACAATCCCTTGATGCTCAAACCCGGATGATTTTACTGGAAATCATTGAAGACCGGTATGATAAAAAGTCAACCATCATTGGCTCCCAGCTCCCGGTTGACAAATGGTACGACATCATTGGGGAGGGTACCATCGCTGATGCAATCCTTGATCGGTTATATCATGGATCTCATCGCATCGATTTAAAAGGAGAATCGATGCGGAAGAAAAACAATAAATAATAATTTTACAGAAACAAAAAGCCATTGACTGTTCTTTAAAATCCTGTCCTCAAAAATCCCCCTCAAAAGAGGGGGGGTCAGTATGGCCGGAATGAGGGGTCAGTATCACCGGAATAAACAATTCATCCATACAAATGACAGGATTTCTCGGATTATATGGCCTTTTGTATACATCTAAAACACGCTCCATGTTTGCAACAAATTCACTACTCTTTTCCGGTGGAATCACCCATCCTTTCACTTTCCAAGGCTTAAGTTCGTTTTTTTTAGCACCTCTCTAACGGTCACGTAAGAAATGCTTTCAACATATTTTAGCTCAACCATCTTATCAGCCAACAAGCGTAACGACCATTTAGCATACCCCTTCGGGGGATCACTACAACATAAGGTTACTAATTTTGCTTCTACATCCCCATCAACTTTTCTTTCATATATGCGGGTTGTTGGTCTTCTTTCCAATGTCGCCTCCAGACCTTCCTCAATGAATTTTTTTTTGACACGATCGATTGTTCTCATCCCGATTTTAAGAACCTTTGATAGTTGTTCATTTGTTACTTTTTCAGAATACTTCCCCTTATCACAATTAAGAAGAATGTATGCTGTCCGAAATGTTTGCGAAGTGTGAGAGCCCTTGTTGATGATACTCCTCAGTTCTTCCACCTCAGCTCTTGTTAATTTAATGGTATACTATAATACTCCCCAAAATTCAGACCACTGGTTAAGTTGAAAAAAGTCTAATTTTAACAGTGGTATTATGAAAGCAAAAAGAAGAAAATTTACGTCGGCCTTTAAGGCCCGGGTAGCCATTGAAGCGC
>Ga0265292_1001828_pt1 | contig 16974 bp, 16 predicted proteins | sample Munlanlewell296A_FD_189080 | JGI IMG/M metagenome (GOLD analysis project Ga0265292, IMG submission 189080) | Leachate microbial communities from a municipal landfill in Southern Ontario, Canada - Leachate well 296A | ecosystem: Engineered > Solid waste > Landfill > Unclassified | place: Canada... | reverse complement strand
AGTGCCGCAGAGTTTTTGCGTCTCGTACCATTCGTGCGCGGCGTCTTTGTGTGCAATAGCGTGGCGATCGACAATGGTAAAAAAGAAAGTGATGTAGATATTGTTGTGATCATCAAAGCTGGCCGCATGTTCTTAGCGCGCTTTGCCGTCACCGCAATTGTGCAACTGCTGGGGTATCGTCGTCATGGCACAAAAATTGCGGACCGTGTGTGCCTTTCGTTTTATGTAACTGACGATGCCATAGATTTTTCTTCGCTTCGACTCCAGCCCGAAGACCCGCAACTTGCCTTTTGGGTGGCCACGTTTGTGCCGCTGATCAATCGCGGTGACACATTTCAACACGTGCGTGAGGCAAACCCCTGGGTGCTCGAGTATTTTCCCAATGCGTTTTCCACGAACCCTCGCAACGAACAGCTTGCCGAAGATCAGCTGCTGAATTCCGTGCGCTTGTTTTTTGAGAACGCGTTTATGGGCTCAATCGGCGAGCCGCTGGAACAGTCTGCCCGCTCCATGCAAATGAAACGCATGCAACGCAACAAGCAGTCGCGGCAAAACGAACCAACCACTGATGTGATCATCAGCGACACGCTCCTCAAATATCACGAGCGTGATCGGCGTGGTGAGATGCGGGAAAAGTTTGAACAGCGTCTGAACGAACTCGGGCTACAATAAGTTTATTGTTGCTTGACGTTCTGCCCGTTCAGCTTTAAGCTGCGTGCAGTTTTGGTTCACACTCTCGTAACCAAATTCACGGAGGGTTGTCATGCGCTCGTTGTCATTCTGGCTCACGGTCACGCGATTCAAACTCGCCCTGACTGCCGCCGTCACGACGTACGTTTCAGCCGTCCTTTCGGATGGCAATGCCTGGATCGACCAGGAAAAAGTGGCTGCGTCGCTCTGTATCATGCTTGGCGTCGTCGGTGTCAGTCTGTACCACTTCGGTGCGTCACACGATATGTACGCGCGCAAGGAACACGACTACTTTGAAGTTTCGTGTCCACGCTCCCTGTGCTTTCTCGGAGCTCTGGCAATGGCCGTCGGGGTCGTGACAGCGTGGTGGTTGTTGCCGCGTGCTGGCCTTTGGGTGGCTCTTTTTGATGTCATCTCGGGTCTGCTCTACACCCACTTCCTGTCGCGCCACTGGATCACGAAAAACATCTTGATTGCCGCTGTTTGCACCACGCCAATCATTCTCGGTGTAGTCATCGGCGATCACGTGTTTCCCCCGATTCCGTGGGTTGTCATCAGCGTCTTCTGTGCGTACTTTGCGCGGGAGATCCTGAAAGACATCGACGACCGGAAGGCAAACCATGGCTATCGCGTCACGTTGCCCATTGTGCTCGGAGTTCGCGGTGCACAGGCCATTGCAATGGGGTTCTGCGTGTTGAGCGTCGGGTTCCTCCTGTGCGGACTGGCCGTTGAACCAACGATATGGTCGACGTTCGTTCCCATTGTTCCGCTTGTGGCTGCAGTCGTGACCTCACTTCTCGTCATCGCCGCTCTTGCCACAATGGATAAGGATCGCTGGAAACGGGAGGAAGGTCTGATTGCATTGAGCCATCAGTTCATTGTTGCCGGATTCTTCGTCTTCCGTCTTTTTCGCGGCTAGCCCAACTAGCCGTCTTTTTTTGACGTCACGTCAGTTGAACAAGCTCGATGTGAGCTAAAGTTTCCGAATCGCGTCGAGGGTCCGTGGGTCGATCTCAATCGTCCCGCGTTTGAGTATTTCTTTTCGTAAGGCGCTGGCCCGCTCACCGGGGAGGCGAATACTACTGACACCAGGCAGTCGCCGCGCACCCTTCACCTCGCGCACCAACTTCGCAGTTTCACGCCGAAACGCGGCCACGGTGGTGAAGGCTCGCGGATCAATGCCGATGAACAAAAATCCTCGCGGCCCCTTCCCGCGCTTGCCGGCAGGCGTTTGCATGAGCGCGCCGGTAAGAATTTCCAACATCAATGCCAAGCCAAAACCTTTATAGCCAGCGATTGGTCGAATTGACACCGCCTGATGAGGATCACGTGTCGGTCGACCCGCACGATCCAGCGCCCAATCGCCAGCAAGTTTTTTTCCCAAGGCTTTGGCGACGTCAACATTGGAGTAGGCCTTTTCGGAAACCGCCATGTCGAGCACGATCGGTTCCTTCGCCGTGGGAATAGCGATGCCAATAGGGTTGGTAGAAAGGATTGGTTCCGCGCTGCCGGTCGGCGCAATGATCGGTCCGCCACCATAGATAAAACACAAACCAATAATTTCACGCTCGGCCATCTTTTCCGCCCATGCCGCCGGCCGCTGGAAAAAAACATGGTTGCCGCCGCCAACCGCCGCCACACCATAGCGTTTTGCCTTGCGCACGATCATATCAACAGCACGCGCAGCCAGAAGTTGCCCGGCATCACCACGGCCATCAAAGTAGGCGATTGGTCCGCGGTCTTTGCTCACACGAAAGTGTCCACGAGATGTTGTTGAAATGCGCCTGTAAAATCGTGGGAAACTAAACACACCGTGTGTGGTCTTGCCAGCAAGGTCGCCGCCAATGAATTCAGCAGTAATAATTTTTGCTTCCGCCCGTGCGAACCCCTTGCCCAGGAGTTTACCAATGAGGAGTGACTCGAGTTCTGAAATACGGATTTCCATAGCAGAATTATAGCATGCCTTATTGTTCTTGACGCCGCCGCCGGGAAGCGTATCATGGCTCCATTCGGGAGGAGCCTTGCGTTCGCATTGCGCGAAACAAGGCGACGCTCATTGAGAACAAAGAGGAGTGGTCAGAATGATGAGCAAGCAGAAGGCTTTCGGACTCGTTCTCGGACTCCTGGTTCCCGCGGCATTCTTGTTCGTCTCACATGATGACGAACGCCCCCACACTGTCTCGGTTTCGGACGCCGCCGCGATCGAGCTCAACCCGATCACGATGAAACCCAACTTCGGACCTGTTCCGATCGTGAACAACCAGTTGGCGGTGCCCATGACCGCCGTGGCTCACCTGCCCGCGCAGAACACCACGCCGTCGTGCCCGTCAGCTGATCTGGGTGAGATGTCGTGTGAGCCGCCTTACTCGTCGTCTGTTTCGTACGACGTCTGGAACAGCAGCAAACTCAAGCCGCCCAACTACTCGCTGGCCAACTGGGGTCAGCTCGGAACGTGCAACGAGCAGTTCAGCAGTCCGGTCTCGGCCGTGGTCTACGACTCCAGGCTCTACGTGGTGGACAGGAACAACCATCGGGTCAAGGTCTCCACGCTCGAAGGCAAGACCAAGTGCACCTTTGGGAGGTTCGGCACCGAACCCGGCAATTTCAACTTGCCGAGTGGCATTGCGGAGTATGATGGCCGCATCTACGTGGCCGACACCGCGAACCATCGCGTTCAGTGCTTCACTCCCGACGGCGATCTCGTCGGCGTGTGCAACCTTCCCGTGATTGCGCCGGTCGGGATCACGTTCGATCGTGCCACGGGAGTCATGTATCTGACCGACGCTTCAATTCATTGCGTCACGAGTCTCGCGCCGATCCCGCCCGTGAAAACGCGGCACAAGAACGGCCGCGAGTTCGCTGCCATCAATCACTAATCACGTCCGCCTCAGCCACACAAGCCGGGGCGTTTCTTTTTGCACAAAAAAAGAACCCGTCAGCAGGTACGGGTTACCGGGAAGGTTTTCGCGTGAGCGTGACTGTCCCTTCGTCGAAGTTGCAATCGCTGGTGAACTGCCTGTTCGGATCACGCATGATTTGCATGAAGCAGACCATGGCGTCCAGGCCCATGAGGCGAATAGTGCTGGGCCAATGATGGGTCTGAAATCCTTGGAGCTTGCGTACGTCGACGTTGGGATCGCCGCCTGAATGAGCATCGTCCTGCTGATCACCGCCCTGAGCGCTCATGTGTGGTGCCCTCCGGACACCGTAGAGAAGGGGACAAGAAAACCAGGAACACAAAAGCTGTTGCGTATCCTACCGAACACCCCCTAAAAAATCAACCCTTGCGGCCCAGACTGCGCCACGCCAAGCTCACCAAGAACAGCGCCAGAGCCATCAACACAATCGTTCCGCCGCTCGCCAGGTTCAAGGCAAACGACAGCACCAGCCCGAAAAACACCGCGAGCAATGAAAACGCCACGGCCAAGAACGTCGTCCCACGAAAACTCAACTGGTACTGCATCGCCGCCATCACCGGAATCACCATGAGCGCGCCAATCAGTAACACACCCACAATCCGCATGGCCAGCGACACCGTCACCGCCGCCAACATGACAAGCAACAAACTCAACCGCTGCACCGGCAAGCCCTGCGCCTGCGCCACGTCTTCGTCATACGCCACTGCAAATAACCGCCGATAGAACACCACCATCAGCACCATCACCACCAACCCCAACCCACCGATCACCCACACATCGCCGGGGCTTACCGTGGTAATGCTGCCAAACAAGTAGCTGAGCAAGTTACCGTTCAACCCGCGCAACGCACTGAAAATCACCACCGCCAACGCCAAACTGCTGGTCAAGAACAGCGCCAGCACGGCCTCGCCAAACAACCGTCGCGACTGGCGAAGTTTTTCAATGCCAAGTGAGGCGAGCAACGTGGTCACCACCGCCGTAATGACCGGAGGCGTCTTGAGCAACGCACTCACGGCAATGCCGGCCAGCGAAACGTGCGCCAACGTGTCGGACATGAGTGAGTACCGCCGCACGACCAAGAAAATTCCAATGACCGGCGCAATCGCTCCCACCACCACACCGGCGATGAGCGCGCGAACCATGAAATCGTATTGAAACATCGCAAACATATCAGGCTCCTCGGTGATCGTGATCGTAGCCGCCAGTGTGGTCGTACAAATGGAGCAGGGCGCCGCTGTGGACCATGTCTTCCGGTGTGCCGTGACTGACGAGCCGGCGATTGATGCACAAAATTGTTTTGGCTTCGCGGGTGATCACATCCACGTCGTGCGAGGCAAACAGAATTGTCAGGCCCAGGTCCTTGTTGAGCGAGCGCAGCAATTCGTAGAAGCGTTCTTGTGCTTCCACGTCCACGCCCACGGTTGGTTCGTCGAGCACCAGGATGCGCGGGTGAGCAGCCAGCGCGCGCGCCAGGTACACCCGCTGTCGTTGCCCGCCGGAGAGCGACCCCACGGAGCGTCGGGCCAAGTCAGCAATGCCGGTGTTGGCCATGGCTTCCTGCACGATGTTGCGTGGCGCTTTCCCCACGAGCGTCCCACTGTGGACGACCTCTGCCACAGTAGCGGGGAACTGGCCGTCAGTTTGCGCAGAGTGTTGCGGCACGTAGCTCATTGGTCCGCCAGCCATCACCACATTGCCACTGGTCGGCCGCAGCAACCCGAGCAAAATTTTCAGCAGCGTACTTTTGCCGCCGCCGTTGGGGCCGAGGATGCCCACATACTCGCCAGCCGGAATGTTGCAGGTGATGTGTTCCAACACGGGCACGCCGCCATCACCGCCGTACGAAAAACTCACGTCGGTTACCTCGATGGCGTTGTGTGCGGGTGTTACTGGCATTGCAGGGCAGTGCGCAAGTTGGTGAGGTTGTTTCTCATGACGGTAATGTAGTTGTCGCCAGCTGCGAGTTGGGCGTCGCTCAGGCCTTCCAGCGGATTGAGCACCAGGGTCTGCGCACCAACTTCGCGCGCGACGGTTTCGGCCAGCTTCGGGCTGACCAGCGTCTCAAAGAAAATGTACGTGATGTTGTGCGCCCGCGCAAACGTCGTGACGTCCGCAAGTTGTTTTGGCGAGGGCTCGGCGTCCGGCGACAGCCCCGCCACGCTCACTTGGTTCAAACCGTACTCTTTGGCCAGGTAGGCGAACGCGGCGTGCGAGGTGACAATGTCCTTGCTTGCGCAGTCGCTCAGGCCGAGGCGGTACTCTTGGTCCAGACCGTGCAGTTGCGCAATGTATGCGTCGGCGTTGGCTTGGTAGATGAGGCTGTTCACCGGGTCAGCGCGGCGCACGGCGTCGACAATGATTTGCACTTCGCGTTGTGCGTCCACCGGGTCAAGCCAAATGTGCGGATCGCCGGCGAGCAGTGAAAAATGATCGGTCATGTTCACCGTGGTCACGCCGCTGCCCTTCGCATCAGCCACGGCTTTGTCTGCCCACGTCTCCACGCCGCTGCCGTTGTAGAAAAACACCTTGGCCTTTTGCAAGTTCACAATGTCTTGCGGGGTTGGTTCGTAGTCGTGCGGTTCTGCGCCGGCCGGAGTGATGGTCGTGATGTCCGCGCGGTTGCCCGTGACCTGCCGGGAAAATTCTGCCAGCGGATAAAAACTCGCCACCACGCGCAGCTTGCCATCAGGAGGCGTTGTTGGTGCGCGGTGCTTTGTGTAGTAGGCATACCCGCCGCCACCGAGCGCGAGAATCACCAGAACGAGAATCAGCCTTTTCATTGCCCCATCATAGCATTACCGGCGCCCCTGCGGCCACGCAGTGAATTTTAGGAAATAAAAAGAGACCCCTTAACGACATCCAACGTGGATGGGGGTCTCAATACGGGAACTGTACGCCAGTTCCGTCGCGGCTCGGTTGAGCTTGGGAAGAGCTAGTTGTAACCCCGCAGTTCTGGAGTTACTCCTCCATGCGCGGGGTGATCGATTCGGCGTGTCCCGACGTCGTCCTCGGTGCATCGGCCGGTTCGGCCTCAGCGTGGGTCTCGGGAGCGGGCGGTGCCTTCGGGGCAACGCTCGGACCGTTCGTGAAGAACTTCATGAGGGTACCGGCCAGTCCGTCCAGCGAACCGCCGCTCGAACCGTTGACGAGCACGTCGGGCACGAACCGGGTCGCCGAACTCGACATGGCGTTGGCAATGTTCACCGCCGCCGTGCCGCCCTGACCGAGCGCCTGCACCTGGGCTTCATAGCCCTTGGCACGGGCGAGTCCGATGGCCTCGACTTCGGCGCCCTTAGCCTTGCCAGTCTCGCTGGTGAACATGGCCTCACCCTCGGCTTCCTTGATTCTCGCTTGGGCCTTGTTCGTCTTGATCGCGATCTCGACCTTGGACGCCGCGAGGTCCGCTTGCCTGTCCGCTTCACCCTTGGTGTTTTCCATGGTGATGCGCTGCTCCTCGGCCTGGTTCTGCTTCTTGTAAGTCTCGATCTCCTGGTTGGCGATCTCGCGCTGGGTCAGCACCGCCACCAGTTCCGGCGGGAACACCACGTCCTGAATGTACACGCCCGGAGTTTCGATCTCGTAGGTACTGAGCTGGCCCTTGATGTGAGTGAGCGCCTCTTCTTGCACCTGCTGTCTCGTCTCGATGAACTTGACGGCGGGCATGGCCTGCAGTGTATTGCGGAAGTGGTTGCCGACCGCAGCCTGCAGCACTTCGTTGATGAGGTTCGGCATGGAACCTACGCGCGAGATGACCCGTGGCGCCACAGTGTCCGGAACGTGAATCTGGACCTGCAGGTCGATCTTGAAGACGAACCCTTCCCTCGACTTCGCTTCGATCTGGCTCAGATTCGCGTCGAGGTTGTGCGCCGCCGAGGTCGCCTTGGCCCAGTTGAGGGTCAGGATGAAGGTCGGCACGATCTCGGCCTGGTAGAGCCGAGGGTTGATCGGGAACTTCCCGGTCCGCAGCGGTTCGCCCCAGATACCGAGGTGCCCGGGTTTCACGATCGAGCCGAACTTGAACTCGGCGCCCGACGTGTCCTTCGTCGGCAGTCCGACGTAGGCCTTGATCACCGCCACCTGACCCTGCTCGATGACGAGCATTGGGACGATCTCGACCTTGACCAGGAACGGATTCAGGGCGTAGGTGCCGTACAGGAGTGGGTCGTGTTGGAGACCGATCTTGCCGCCGGCATCGATGAACTTCTGGAAGTCCTGGTAGCTGTTGTGCTTGGCGTTCTGACTGCCAAGCAGTGCCTCGATCAGTTCGGCGTCGGTCTTCTTCTCCTCCCCATCCTCCATCTTCGCGATGTCGTCGAAACCACCGATCCGGCAGGCCATGTCGCCCTTCGGAAGCGGTGCGCCGTCACGGGTGACGATGATACCGATCGTGTCGGTCATCTTGCCGTCTTCCCCGCGTCGGTTCGGCTCGATACGGACGAGTTTGAGATCGTCCTCATTCAGACCGAAGTTTGTGTAGGACAGACCCTTCTTCCCATCCATCTTGTCCTGGAGCTCCGGCGAGACGGGCAGGCCGTACACTTGATCCTTGGTGATGACGAGGAAGCCGACGGGGTGGATGGGGAGCAGACTTCCCGGCGTGAGCACGGGACGCTGCACGCCCTTCTGGCCCTTTTTCTCGATGAAGGTACGAAGATCGGAGAAGTTTCCGAATTCGTTCTTGTACACCGCGGACTTGGCGCCGATCGGCAGAGGTTCCCCCACCTGTGCGATCACGACGCCGATCTCCCCGGCCGGAACCTGCACCCACGGGAACTTCTCCACGCTGTACAGGATCCAGAACTTCCACCGCAGGCCCGGCATGAGCAGGTCGGCCTGGTAGCCGGCCTCACCCTTGAACGCGATCGGGTTATCGTCTTCGAGCTTCGAGCCCGAGAATCGCTTGGTGACGAGCCCGACCTCCGTCGGCCCGATCTTGCGGATCGAAGGGAGGATGAGGATGGCCAGGAATAGCAGGACGATGAGTCCCACTGCCGGTACGACCAACAACGCGGGGTGCATTTGGATATGCCTCCTAGTTTGCCCTTATTCACTTGTGAAAGGGCGTTTCTTGGATGTTCGCTTCCTCGGGCATTTCCCGATTTGTCGAACCGAAAAACCTAACACAAAATCGGCGTTTTGTCAATGCTGAGGTGGGGGACAACATGTGGATAATCCCGCCTCCGCCACACCCCTTGACCCAGCGCCAAAACCCCGTATACTAGCTAATGGCGGGCATTTAGCACTCACCATTTCGGACTGCTAAGTTATCCACCAAACCCCCAAGATCATTCACTAAATCAGACCAACCATGAAACTCCGCCCCTTAGGCGACCGCATTGTGGTCATGCCAAAGACAGAAGAAGAAGTGACAAAGTCCGGCATCGTCTTGCCTGACACGGTCGAAAAAGAGAAAAAAGAAGAAGGCAAAGTCGTGGCCATTGGCAACGGTGAAAAAATCACCAAGCTCGGGCTCAAAGAAGGCGACACAGTCATGTTTGGCAAATACTCTGGCGAAGACGTGACGGTCGACGACGTGGAATACAAAGTCCTCAAAGATGAGGACGTCTTAGCTGTTCTGGAATAATTTAAGGATCATATATATGGCGAAACAATTACTGTTCGACGAAGCAGCCCGCGACGCACTCAAGCGCGGCGTGGACAAGCTCGCTAACGCCGTCAAAATCACGCTCGGTCCTAAGGGTCGCAACGTGGTACTCGACAAAGGCTACGGCGCACCAACCATCACCAATGATGGCGTGACCATTGCCAAAGAAATCGAGCTCGACGACAAATTTGAAAACATGGGTGCGCAACTCGTGCAAGAAGTTGCCACCAAAACCAACGACGTGGCCGGAGACGGCACCACCACTGCCACCTTGCTCGCGCAAGCCATGGTTGGTGAAGGTTTGAAGAACGTCGCAGCCGGAACCAACCCAATGGGCATCAAGCGCGGCATTGAAAAAGGTGTCGCTGCTGTTGTGGCTGAACTCAAAGACATGTCCAAGCCTGTGAAGTCCACAGAAGAAGTGGCGCAGGTTGCGTCCATCTCCTCTGGCGACGAAATGATCGGCAAGATGATTGCTGAAGTCATGGAGAAGGTTGGCAAAGACGGCGTGGTCACAGTTGAAGAGTCGCAGACCTTTGGCATGGAAAAAGAAGTTGTCGAAGGCATGCAGTTCGACCGCGGCTATGTCTCGCCCTACATGATCACCGACGTGGCGCGCATGGAAGCCATCTACAACGACGCGCACATCTTGATCACGGACAAAAAGATCTCTGCCCTCTCTGACATTTTGCCAGTGCTTGAAAAAGTCGCGCAGAGCGGCAAAAAGGAATTGGTGATTATTGCTGACGATGTTGAAGGCGAAGCGCTCGCCACATTTGTAGTGAACAAGATTCGCGGCACATTCAACGTGCTTGCCGTGAAGGCGCCTGGATTTGGCGACCGTCGCAAAGAAATGCTTGAAGACATTGCCATCTTAACCGGCGGCAAAGTCATTAGCGAAGACGTCGGCTTGAAGCTCGAGAACGCCGATCTCACCGACCTCGGTATGGCCCGCAAAATCATTGCCACCAAAGAGAACACCACAGTGGTAGAAGGCCACGGCGACAAAGATAAGATCGCTGCCCGCGTGGAACAGGTCAAGACAGAACTCAAGAACACGACCTCTGACTTTGACAAAGAGAAGCTGCAAGAGCGCATGGCCAAGTTGGCCGGCGGCGTGGCTGTTCTCAAAGTCGGCGCGGCCACTGAGACTGAACTCAAAGAAAAGAAGCTCCGTATTGAAGATGCCGTGCAGGCAACAAAAGCAGCTGTCGAAGAAGGCATTGTGCCTGGCGGTGGTGTAGCCTTGCTACGCGCGATTGTTGCCTTAGACAAGGTGGAATCAAAGGACGCTGAAGAGATGGTGGGCGTAGACATTCTGCGCCGCGCACTTGAAGCGCCGATCCGCCAAATTGCGACCAATGCTGGCAAAGAAGGTTCGGTCATTGCTGAAGCCGTGAAACAGCACAAAGGTTCGCACGGATACAACGCGGCGGCTGATCGCTATGAAGATTTGATCGCGGCTGGGATCGTTGACCCAACCAAGGTCACCCGCGCTGCACTGCAGAATGCTGCCTCGATTGCTGGGTTGCTCTTGACCACGGAAGTTGTGGTCACTGACAAGCCAGAAGAGAAGCCAGCTGGTGGAGGAATGCCTCCGATGGGTGGCGGCATGCCTGGTATGGGTGGAATGGACTACTAAAATCCACTCAATTCAGAACTTCGAACCGGCCCCTAGCAGGGGTCGGTTTTGAATCTATATATTTGTAATTTACCTTGAATAATAAGGGAAAATGAGGGATGATGGGGGCATAATGGAAAAGAATACTTCTAACAAGAGTTTACATAAAGCAAGCAAGGCAAAGAAAGACGAGTTTTATACTCAACTCGTTGATATTGAAAAGGAGCTAAAACACTATAAGGATCAGTTTCGTGACAAGGTTGTGTACTGCAACTGCGACGATCCTTTTGAGAGCAATTTCTTCAAGTATTTCGCTGCAAATTTCAACGCACTTGGATTGAAGAAGCTTATCACCACAAGCTATGTTAAATCGCCAATTGTCGGGGGACAGTTGCCGCTGTTTGAGGTGGAAGGATTGAAACCATCGGGCAAAGAGCCATTTAAAATTGAAATCAAGGAAGTACCGGATACCGATGGCGATGGTGCGGTAAACATCGACGATGTAAAGTACTTGCTGAAGCACGACAAAAACACCGCCACCCCTCTGCGCGGTAACGGAGATTTTGGCAGTGACGAATGCATTGAGTTACTCAAACAGGCTGATATCGTCGTAACCAATCCACCTTTTTCTTTGTTTCGCAAATATGTTGCACAGCTTGTGGAACACGAAAAAGAGTTCATAATCATCGGCAATACAAATGCGCTAACTTATAAAGAGATTTTTAAATTAATTAAAGAAAACAGGCTTAGAACTGGTTATACAAATTTTAATGTCGGAATGTTTTTTATAGTGCCAGACGACTGGGAACTTTTTCATCATATTGATGAAAAAGGAAGAAAAATTGCGCGCGTATCGACTTCATGCTGGTTTACAAATATGGACGTCGAAAAGCATAAGGAATATTTGACCCTGTATAAAAAATACAGCCCCGAAGAATATCCAAAGTATGAGAACTACGATGCAATTAATATAGATAAATATACTGACATTCCCACCGACTATGGAGGTATAATGGGTGTTCCTGTAACTTTTGTTGATAAATTCAATCCAGATCAATTTGAAATAATTGGCTTAGGCATATCTAATTCAGGAATAGAAGTTGGAGTTAAGCCGTATAAGGAAGAACATAAAAAATACAGGAAGGAAATTCAAAAAAGAGGTGCCGTTGATGGTGATTTATATATGATTACAAACGGAATTGTCGATGTTCCTTATGCACGATTTTTGATTAAGAATAAGAAAGTGAAGGAATAGTATGAAAATTGATCTCCATAAAATTCCTATTCGTGAGGTGATAGTTGACTACAAAGATAGCGCCGAAGAAGGTGTAACGGCTTATCGTGGCAAATTGAATATTCGCCCAAAATACCAGCGTGAGTTTGTGTACAAGGAAAAGCAACGCAATTCCGTTATAGAAACAATCAAAAATAGCTTTCCATTGAATGTGATGTATTGGATGATCAGAGAAGATGGTGGATACGAAGTGTTAGACGGCCAACAGCGCACTATCAGCATCGGGCAATATGTTAATGGCGATTTTTCGCTGAATGACCGCTTTTTTCATAATCTAACCAAAGAGGAGCAGGATAAGATTTTGGATTATGAACTGATGATTTACTTCTGCGAAGGCACGGACAAAGAACGGCTGGATTGGTTTAGGATCATTAACATCGCCGGTGAAAAATTGACCGACCAAGAAATCCGTAATGCAGTTTATACTGGGCCATGGCTCTCCGACGCCAAGTTAAAGTTTAGTAAATCAAATTGTGCGGCGTATCTTTTGGCAAACGATGGCGGGCAATTAGTAAGCGGTTCGCCAATCCGGCAAGAATATTTGGAAATTGCACTTTCGTGGATAAATGATGGAAAAATTGATGATTATATGGCCAAGCATCAGCATGATAAAAGTGCTGATGAATTGTGGAATTATTTCCAAAATGTAGCCGCTTGGGTGCGCAAAACTTTTTCTAATTACCGAAAAGAAATGGCGAGCGTGAATTGGGGTGAACTAAATAACCAATTCAAAGGCAAAAAATTAAATCCCTCTAAATTAGAAGCTGAAGTTGCTAAACTGATGCAAGATGAAGACGTAACGAAAAAATCTGGTATCTACACGTATGTTTTGACTAGGCAAGAAAAACATCTTTCAATACGGGCGTTTAATGACAAAATGAAACGTGAGGCCTACGAAAGGCAAAAAGGTATTTGTCCATTCTGCAAGAAAAAATACGACATTTCAGAAATGGAGGCAGACCACATTACTCCTTGGCATGAGGGAGGGAAAACGATAGCTGAAAATTGCCAAATGTTATGCAAACAGGACAATCGAACTAAATCCGGAAAGTAATCGAAATTTTATTTTCTATCAGGTAATGTAATAAGAACAGCGGACTGAATCATAGATTTAGACGCACTCAGCCCAGTAACGAGAGGAGTGAACGTAATAGGCCTTATTTAAGGCCTATTGACTTATATTTTACAATAACTTATATTCCCAATATGGGAACATATAATGTAGTAACTATTGAGAAAGACCAAGATAATGAAACTTATTGGCAAACAATCGTTGCGAGAATTTATAGAACGGCATACAGACGCTCGGTCACAGACTGAATCATGGGAAGCTGAGGCTGAAGAAGCGCAATGGGCTACGCCTCATGATCTTAAGGGCGGGTACCCCAAAGCAAGCATCTTGAAGGGTCAGAACGTAATCTTCAATATCTGCGGGAATATGTATCGGTTGTGGGTGAAGATTAATTACAAGAATCAAACAGTTTTAGTCAAAGGAATTGGCACTCACAAAGAATATGAGAAGTGGGAAATAATTTAGCAAATAATATGGACCAGATTAAAGTTATCAAAACTGAACAAGACTACCGTACCGCCCTCAAAATAGTTGAGGAGCTGATGGATCGTGATCCAAACCCGGATTCTCCTGAAGGAGAACGGCTCAGCCTGCTTACTGCTCTCATTCAAGACTACGAAGCTCGTGTATTTCCGCAGACCCTCCCTGACCCAATCGAAGGGATAAAATTCAGAATGGATCAAAATAACTTGAAACCCGCTGATCTTATTCCTTACATTGGAAGTAGAAGTAGAGTGTCAGAAATCCTCTCTGGCAAACGACAATTAACTTTGGATATGGTGAGAGCCCTATCCAAAGGTCTCGGCATTCCAGCGAAAGTATTGATACAGAAACCAGAGTTAGAACAAGACGCTGAGTTGAACGCGTGGGACAACAGCCTCGTTAAAGAGATGAGTAAACGTGGCTACTTTGGCGTTGGTGCCCTCAAAGAGGCTAATAAAATAGCGCTTCTTAAAAGCTTTTTCTCTGTGACTGGACAAAGCATACAGGTCGTAGGGATGCTTCGAAAATCTCTTCATTACCGAACTTCACCTCTTACCGACAAACGAGCCCTTGTTGCATGGTCCACACAAGTCTTTAAGAAAGCAAAAAAGATAAAAGGTCCCAAAAGATATCAACATGGGACATTAAGCCCAGGATTTCTCAGAGAATTGGCAAAGAAAAGTACGAATAAGAATGGTCCACTAGTGGTACAAGATCACCTAAAAAAGAATGGAATTATTCTTGTTACTGAACCCCATTTTTCAAAAACCTATCTAGATGGAGCAACTTTATTGCTTAACAAAAATAATCCAGTCATAGGTTTAACACTTCGATATGATCGCCTTGATAACTTTTGGTTTACTCTTATGCATGAACTTGCGCATATCTCCTTACATTACGATAGAGATATCACTATTTATTATGATGAAATCGAAGGCGTGAAAGGAAGCGATATTAACGGCATAGAAAGTGAGGCTGATCAAATGGCGCAAGAAGCACTAGTACCTAGTAGCAAGTGGGAGAATAGTCCTGCAAAATTAATTCCATCACCGATGGCTGCTCAAAGTTTAGCTGACGAGCTTGGTGTCCACGTAGCAATTGTTGCAGGAATTATGCGTTACCGACACAAAAACTTCTACTATCTGAACAAGATTGTTAATAGCTATAAAGTTAAAGACTACTTTAATAAACAACTATAGAACAAATAATATGTTTAACCACAAGCATTACGTTCCTATATTGCGGTGGAAAGCTGCCGAGAAGGGAGCGCTTCTTAAATTGAAGGATGAGCATAAATCACTGATAACGCCACTGATTGAGTTCACTATGCCTCAACTAAGTAGCGACGGCGGGAAGACACCGAAAGAATTGCTACAAGAATCTGTAGAAACATTTTCAGAGAATCTTCCAGGTATCGCAGACCAGGTTATTAAATATTGGGGACGAAAGACAGTCTTTGTGGATGTACAGTTGATTGATGGATCTGTAAGGGCTGAGGCACTGAAGAAAATCTTAGAAAAAGGGAAGCAGCTCGATATTTTTATGGTACCCGTAATTACCATAATTCCCATTGTGGGCTTTGAATCAGATCGTCAAACGAGACATGTTGCTGTAGAGTTTGCAAAACAAAACGATCATGGTCTTTGTTTGAGAATTATTAACTCAAACTTCAACGAAAAGTCGCTTTCTAATGATATTGAAAACTTTTTGCGTGAAAATACAATGGATATTAAGAACGTTGATTTACTAGTGGATTTTAAAGTTATTAACGAGCAAACACCTGTAGATTCTCTGGTAGAAAAAATCAATACTATTCCAAGCTTGGAAAAGTGGAGAACTTTAATAGTGGCAGGGGGGGCTTTCCCACAAGATCTTTCAGGCTTGGAGAAACACAATCAACACGAGATTCCTCGTTCCGACTGGGTAACCTGGAGGGTACTCACAAATAAATTAAAGCGACAACCTTCATTTGCCGATTACACAATTCAATATCCAATATTTCTACCACAAACTTCTGCCTCTAACCCAAGCGCTAGTATTCGCTACTCTGTTGAGGAAAAATGGGTAATCGTCAGAGGTGAAGGATTAAGAAATCCAAAAGGCGCTGGATTCAAACAGTATCCAGCGCAGGCACAAATACTTGCGAATCAGAAAGATGTTTTTAAAGGAGAAGCTTTTAGTGCTGGAGATATGTATATTGCCGAGAAAGCAAAAGACATAAACACGAAAAACACTGGCAATCCAAAAACTTGGTTAGAGGCTGGAATTAACCACCATATGTCACTAGTCGCGGATCAGATCTCCAGCCTTCGCGAGTTATAAGAGTTGAACTTACATGCTGTTTAAGAGTTTTTAGGTCCGCGCTAAAGACTTCCGCGAGTTTTTGATATATAAGTTCTCTTGGTTTAGACCGTAGACCATCAGCCTCATTGCGTTGTTCTAATATCTTTAGCGCCTCCTCTCTCCAAAGCAGGCGTGCTATCGAGATACTTTGCTGCAACGGATTTTGGCTCGGTTCTCTAATTATTTGCAGAACAACTTTTTCATCAGCATTTTCTTTTGCAAGTATAATACCCCACCATTCTTGAATTTCATGAATGGCCTTGTATAGATAACGCTTACCTACAACAAGCGTGAGTTTATCAAAAACCTCGTTGAATTCTCGAACCTGTTCCGGCAATCGCTCAAGTGTGTCACGATCACTTTTTATTTCATATCCAGACATTTCACCATTTATAATCGCGTAATCTATTCTTGCTGTACCATGCTGAACTCCAAGTTCTTCAAAAATTTCTGCCCTAGGTTCCTTTTTTTGGTACTCCCTAAGCTTAGAAGCCAAATTACTACGAAGAGCTATTCGTATAGATGTATCATTTGTGGGATAGTGTTTGTTTTGGTTGACCAATTAGTCACGCATTAGCTGTATAAAGTGTAAGTATTATATCATAATTAAGTAGTCTGATCAATCTAAATTAAACCAGCGTGTCTAAAGGGGGAGCGCTCTAGAATGCAGGCAAGAATCGTCCGTCTGCATGTTAAATTCTTTTTATGCACACCGACATCCCCGCTATCTACACTTTCCTCAAAACCGCTGCCGGGCTCAAGGAGCTGATTCGCCATCAAGGACAGAAGGTGGTCTCTCGGCGCCTAGTGCTCATGGGGATTTAGTTCAACTCTAATGCCCGACCCCATCAACATCGAAGCCGAACTCACCGCCATCCACGATCGCAACGCACGGGTTGAGGCCGACAAGGCGTGGGAGACGAGCTGGACCCGACGCCTCGTGATCGC
>Ga0265292_1001827_pt1 | contig 16980 bp, 20 predicted proteins | sample Munlanlewell296A_FD_189080 | JGI IMG/M metagenome (GOLD analysis project Ga0265292, IMG submission 189080) | Leachate microbial communities from a municipal landfill in Southern Ontario, Canada - Leachate well 296A | ecosystem: Engineered > Solid waste > Landfill > Unclassified | place: Canada... | reverse complement strand
GATCCCGTAAGTCAGCCCGACCTCGGCGTTCAGGGACCTGTTGAAGACGCCGTTGTAGACGGAGTAGACGTCGGTGGTCGAGCCCCCGATGTTCACGGCGAGCAGGTTCACGCTGTGCATCTGGGCGTAGGCGTAGAGGATCTTCCCGATCGCCGCCTGGGTGGGGATGATGGGTCTACCGACCCACTTCGCGAGCCTGTCGTACCCGGGTGAGTGCACTATGACGTGCTCCATGTAGGAGTCGTAGATCGCCTCCCTCGCGGGGCCCAGGTTCTCCCTATCGATCACGGGTCGGACGTTGTCCACGGTCCTCGTGGCGTAATTCTTCTCGGTGAGCGTCTCCTCGACCCTCTGGCGGGCGTCGACGTTCCCGGCGTATATCACCGGGAGCCTGTATCCCTCGCCGAAGCGGGGTCTGACGTCCGCCTCCTCGATGGTCTTCGCCATTTCGAGGACTTGGCTGAACGCGCCGCCGTCCGTCCCCCCGGCTAGGAGGAACATGTCGGGTCTCGCGCTCCTCATCTCATCCACGACTATGTGCTCCGGCTTGGGGTTGTCCTTGGAGAAGACGCCGATCAGGTGGGCTCCCGCGCCCAGGGCGGCCCGCTGCGCGCTCTCGCCGCTTATCATGCCGATGACGCCCGCGACCATCATGTAGAGCCCGCCACCGTCGCCGCTGGAGCACAGCAACGTTGCGCCGATGGGGCCCTCACTGCCCATCAGCTTCTCCCCCGTCTTTTTGCCGAGGGCGCTAACGGCCTTCTCTATCCCCGAGGTCACGTCCAGGACCGGGGCGTCGGTCGTGGTCTCGGCCTCGCTGACCCCCTTCAGCCTGAACGCCCCGTTCTCCCTCTTCACCAACGCGGCCTTCGTCGTCGACTCGCCCACGTCCACGATCAGGAAGGCGCTTCTCTCTTTCCCCGCCATCGTTTCTACCCTCAAGCTTCCGTTGTCGCTAAATTTATATATCCATTCCGTTTGAATATTAAAATGAGGTTTTAATAGGTAACCCCCCGGTTTGAGAGGTGCTTGCGTTGAGCAAGGCGAGCGAGGCACACAGCTGCTCAAGTCCATAGATCAGGAGGCGTTCAGCCTCCTCGAAGACCGGACGAGGAGGCGTATGCTCCTCCTCCTGAGGGAAAACGAGCTATCGGCGAAGGACATCGCCCCGCGCGCCCCCTCGGCGAACCTCTGGAGGGCCCTCCTAAACTCCTATTGAGAAAAATTAGCCTCAGTGTAACTCTGATCGCTCACGTTTCGCCCTAATGCCTTCACATCATTGGCTGGTATAGCTGGAGAGCCCTACGGTTAAATAGGTTCCCCATAGGGCCCGCTCAACTGTTCCCCGAATCCACAATCCCTTAAAACGCTCAAGGCGTCTCATTCAATTTAGCCGGTCTTTCTCAGGGACAGCGGGCAGTAGATGTTCTTCGTAGGAACGGGGAACAATTCTCGGCCATTCTCTTTGTCTGACACGACAAGATACGTCATGGAGCGGTGGCGCTGGGGGTCACTGGATCTTGATCGATCGCCCGGAGCCGCGTTCCTGCTTCTTCTTGATTACTGTCTCGAGGACGCCGTTCCTGTACGCGCTCACGGCCGAGTCCTCGTCGACCTCGACGGGGAGCTCCAGCTCCTTGTGGTAGCGGCGCTCGGGGTTCGTAACGTCGATGGTCAGCGTCTTCTCGGTGGCGTAGAGCTGTATGTCGTCCTTCTCGACGCCGGGTAGCTCGGTGATTATCTTGATCTGCTCGGGCTCCTCGATTATGTCTACGAGGGGCTCCCTCGTCTCCTGGAGGCTGAGGGGCTTCTTGTCCTCCCCGCCCACGGGGTTGGGCTTCATGTTCCCGAACTCCCTCACGACGGGTTTACCGTCGGGCCCGATCTTTACGGAGTATCCGTAGACGAAGGGGCCGTACTCCTTCTTGACGGAGCCATCGGGGAGGGTGTGCTCCTGGGCGAGGTCATCGGGTATATGCCCGAGTTCCTTGAAGAAGTCGGCCATCTCCTTCTCCATCTCGTCGACCATTCTCTCGAGGTCGGGGAAGAAGAACGGCGACCCGCGCTTCCTGCGCTTCTCCCACTCCTCCCAGAAGGACATTAGAGTGCACCGAGTAGAGTGAGCGGGGATGCACGTTTTAAGGGTATCCCGAGCACCTTAAGAGGCTCCACCGAGAAGACGCTCATAGTATGCCCGTTCTCGCAGCCTACAACGAGATCGCCCTGAAGAGCAGCTACGTTCGCAGCTCCCTCGAGAGGAGGCTGGCGGCTCAGATCACCTATGCCCTCATCCGGAGCGGCTACTCGGAGGCGAGGGCGAGGAGGAGGTTCGGCAGGATAATCGTGGACGGGGTGCCGGCGGAGGCGGCCGGGGTGGTTGCGGGCGTCTTCGGCGTTGTTCACGCGATACCCGCCGAGGCCACGGGGTCGAGTATGGAGGAGATCGAGGAGCTCGCCGTGAGGGTGGCGGGGGGCGTGCTAAGAATGGGCTCCACGTTCGCCGTGCGCCCCAAGGTCGTCGGGGAACACCCCTACGGGAGCAGGGACGTCGCGGTGAAGGCGGGTGCCGCCATAAACGAGGCCTACATAGACAGGGGCATCAAGGTGAACCTGACACGACCCGATGCAACCATCGGCGTCGAGGTGAGGGACAGGGAGGCGTTCGTCTACACCGACGTGGTCGAGGGCGTCGGCGGGCTACCGTACGGCTCCCAGGGGAGGGCCGTCGCCCTCTTCAGCGGCGGGATAGACAGCCCCGTGGCGACCTGGCTGATAATGAAGCGCGGCGTAGAGGTCTACCCCCTCTTCATGGATCAGACGCCCTACGTCGGCGAGAGCTACCTGACGAGGGCCCGGGACGCGTTCATGAGCCTGGCGAAGTATGTGCCAGCCGAGGGGTTCGCCCTGTACTCCGCCCCCATGGGCGTGGTGATGGAGAGGATTCTTGAGTCGCCGGAGCCGCGGTTCACCTGCATCCTCTGCAAGCGCGCGATGTACAGGATCGCGGAAGAGTTCTGCAAAGAAAAGAACGCCAAGTCTATAGTGACCGGGGAGAGCCTCGGCCAGGTCGCGAGCCAGACCCTCGACAACCTCTACGTCCTCGACTCCGCCGTGAGCATCCCGGTGCTGCGACCGTTGATAGGTCTGGACAAGGTAGAGATCGAGGACAAGGCCAGGAAGATAGGCACCTACTCAGTCACCGCACACAGGGTAGAGGGCTGCAAGGCCGTGCCTTCGACGCCGGCCACCACGAGCAAGGTGGAGAAGATCGAGGCGCTAGAGGCGAGCCTCGGCATCGCGGACCTCTGCTCGGAGGTCGTTAAAGGGATAAAGGCGGGCCCAAAGGAGAAATAGCCGACGCTCGTTAGTCTCGGTGAGTATGGCCATGGGTATCCCCTCTGATGCACTCGCGGACAGCGTTGACCTCGACTTCAAGGAGCTTGAGGAGCACTGGAACACTTACCAGCTCAGCGACGGGACGAAGCTCAAGGTGAAGCTGATCGTGCGCGGCGTGAAGAGGCTCAATCAGTTCGAGCCCGACGGCACGCCCGTCTACCTGATCAACTCGATGAACGTCGTCAGGGCGCTCGACATCCCCGAATCGGTGAAGGCGAAGCCGAAGAAGAGCAGCATGCCGCCGGTGTAGCGCCTTGAATCTCAGGCTCCTCGCCTCGACCCCCGCCGTGGAGACACTCATCGCGACGGCGATGCTCACCACGACAAGCGGCGCGGCGCCCTCGACCCTCTTCCACAGGCTCTCAGGGGAGCCGGCGAAGGTAGTAGACGTCGTGGGCCACCTAGAGGTCCAGCACGGCAGCATCCTCGAGCACAACAGGCTGAGCTGGCTGCTGGAGGCGGAGGAGGGGGAAGTCCTGAAGGTTCTCCTGAAGAACAGGTTCTTCTCGTTCACGAGGCTGGGCTCCAGGAGCTGGCTGCTGAGCGCCAACCTGCGCACCGTGGTGGAGTATCAGGCGGAGGGCGACGAGTTCGGCAGAATGCTGCTAGAGTCTATACGGGAGGTCGCGCCATCTGTCAACGCTAACCGGAGGCCAGTGGCTTGAAGGTGGAGTTACTCAGCCACACGCCCAGCAAAGAGCTTCTCAACGCGCTGCCCACGTCTGAGGTGCCCGAGAGGGAGTTCATGGGTCACCTCGGCTTCACCTTCGCCATCGAGGGGATAAGCCGGGCTTGCAGCCACCAGCTCGTCCGCCACAGGGTCGCCAGCTACAGCCAGCAGAGCCAGAGGTACATACAGGTGAAGCGGCTGCAGGAGAGGGTCGTGACGCCACCATCAGTGGTGGAGAAGGACGGCGAGGAGTTTAACGAATTCATACGGGGGGCGAGCGAGGCCTACCAGAGGCTCATCGAGTCGGGTGTGCCAAAGGAGGACGCAAGGTTCGTGCTGCCAAACGCGGCCCAGACGAGCCTCCTGATGACGATGGACGGAGGGAGCCTAATGCACTTCTTCGGGCTGCGGCTGTGCGAGAGGGCACAGTGGGAGGTCCGTGTCATGGCGGATGAGATGCTAAAGCAGGTACGAGGCGTCGAGCCGGAGCTCTTCGACAACGCCGGCCCCTACTGCGTCCAGCTCGGTAAGTGCCCCGAAGGCAGATTTAGCTGTGGAAAAATCCGTGAGATGAAGAAAAAGTACAGTGGACCCTAGTCCTTCGGCTCGGGGTCCCTCTCAAGGCTCCCGCTGGTGCAGTGGATGCTGCCGCTGTTCCGGGGGCGGGTCAGGCTGCTGCACTCGACCTCGGTGACGTCTACGCCTATCGACTCCAGATACTTGACGTTCTTCGGGCTCCCCGTCGGGACCATGATCTTCATTGGTCCTAGGACGACGCCCGTGTCGGGGCCCTTCTTGAAGCCGCGTGTGTCTATGCTGACGAGGTCATCGGGCGGTGTGACGAAGTTCCAGTTCATCTCCCTCTTCATCCACTCGACGAGGTACTGGTCGTAGAAGCTTGGGTCGGCGACGCTCGTGTGGCGGTCGATCATGCTGTAGTGGATGGTGCCCTTGCGTGTGCCGTAGCCGGGGCCGAGGCGTATGTCGACCTCGGGGTCCTGCTGCTTCACGATCCGGGCGTACTGCTCGTGGCCGCTCTCGTTGGCGCGGTGGATGGCAGGGTCGCCCGTGTTGCCGCGGGGGTAGTGTACCTCGATGAGGAGGTGCTTCTCGTCGAGCCAGCCGCAGGGTCCGCCCTCGACCATGCCGTTGCCCGTGATCATGCCCACGACGGGGCAGCCGATCCTCGCCAGCGTCTGGTAGGTGGGCTTCTCCTCCCCCATCCTGATCCAGTCGTACATGCGTAGGATGACCTGACCGTAGACCGCGGCGTGGCAGACGTCGTCCGTGTAGATGGCCTTCACCTGGTACGGCGGGTCGTACGGGTCGGGGTCCCTGACGATGACATTGACGCCGTTGTCCTTGTACGCCTTGACGAGGTTCTCATGGTGCTCAACGAGCTCGTTGAGGTCTGGCTTGTAGGTCATGCGCCAGGCGGCGAGGCTCGCCTCGTGCGGCGGCCACGGCGTCTTCTTGCCAACGTTGAGGAACTCCTTCCCGGGGCGGTGGACGAGTACGGTGCGTAGCTTCCCGATGCTGGAGTTGGCCTTCCACTTGCTGCCCCAGTACTTTGGCATCATCTCCTCGAACTCTGAGAGGACCTGCGGGTGGAGCCTCGTGTATATGTCCTTGAGCTCCTCCTCGGCGTTCATCTTCTTGGGTTCGGGCATTTCAGTCGCTTAGATGTGCTGGAGAGGGTTTAAAACACCTGCCCCGGGGGGCGGCCGCGTCGGGACGGGCAGGTGGGGGCGCATCTGTTGGTGGGGTCCCCCACGACCCTGAGGACATTCCTCCCTAGGGGCGTCAGCTCGGCCTCGTCCGGCTCCGAAAGGGTGCCGTAGCGGATGAGCCTGAGCTCCCGGAGTATCTTGGCGTTGAGCTTCAGGGTGGAGAGGGGGACACCACGGGAGTCGCTTATCCTCTGCAGGATGCGCGACACCCTCTCCCCCCCTCCGCCGATGTTGCTCAGAATCAGGACCTGGTTCTCGTTCAGGGCTCTTAGTAGAAGCCGCCTGAGGTCTCCCTCGTCGGCTTCTAGTGATCGAATTGGTGGGACATTGTTCACCACTCGAACACTAGCAGAGGGGCTTCGATTTTAAAGGCTTGCGGTGTAGGTGCTGTTGCCAACTTGCGTGGCTGTAGATAACGATTTTTTTTCTTGGCGCCTCTGGGGGGAAGCGTTTTTTTACACACGGGTTGTTAGTAGGTTGCCGCGGCCACCCAGTCGTGGGGTATGCGAGTGTATAGATTTGTCGTTCGAGATCCAGGAACTCCCCGATGTCGTTAAGATCGTGACGCTTCTCGAGCTTCAGGATAAGAAGAGGGCGCCGAAGAGGCATCTGCGGGAGAGGCTCGACCGCATCTGCGGGCGCGACATGTGCGTCGACGCCTCGGAGTTCGAGGAGGCGTTGGCGGAGATGGTGGCGGAGGGCCTCGTCACCGTCAACGAGGGAGGGATGGTCGAGCTGACGAGCAGCGGCGTGCTCCTCAGCGGGGAGTGGGAGAACCTCTTCGTCGGCGAGGAGCCCGTCCTCGAGATCGTGACGGGGCTCACGGACGGGAGCATAACGGGCCTCGTCGTCATACTCAGCAGCTACCTGACGAACCTGGACACTCCCCACACGATATTCGCGACGCTGCTGACGCTTGCGAGCGTCGCCCTTACTAACTTCAGCAGCTTCTTCCTCGGAGGGAAGACGGAGGACCTGAGCGACATGATCAGCCTCCAGAGGATCATAAACTTCAGCCTCGACGACATCCCCGACAAGGATAAGCGGGAGAAGAGCCTCCGCCTCGTGTCCCGACTCTTCAAGATGTTCAGGAAGGACCTCAACAGGTCGAACATAAAGGCCGCCCTCGTTAGCGGGGTGACCACGTTCCTCGCCGGCATCATACCGATAGCCCTCTACCTCTATCTCCCCAGCCCCCTCGACATATTGATCTCGCTGGGCTTCGTGGCGGTCATAGTGGGGGTCTTCCTCGTCCGATACAGGTCGAGGAAGACCAGGGTGAACTGGAAGATCACCCTGGCGGAGACGGTCGTCATATTGATAATCGCCGTGGTGGCGAGCCTGCTGCTCGGCCAACGGATTTAGCGGTCGTCTTCACGCTATCGCACTCGTGATCTGTTGATAGATTTATGTATCATTAGCTGCAACTAATCTGTGAGGCTATTGTTATGGGTATGCACACCGCGAAGAGCAAACCGATGACCAAGAAGGAGAGGGAGGAGAAGAGGAAGAAGAAGAAGGAGAAAGAAGCGAAGAAGTGAATCCTTTCTCCTAGTAGAAAACCGGGGGCCATGGTCGTCGTGCCTCCACGCTTTTAACTCCAACGCAACACTCATCCCCCATGTCTCTGGGAATCAGGGGTAGGTTCGTCATCGGCTTCGACGGCGTCGAGCATAGAATCATACGCGACGGCGTGGTCGTCGTCGAGGGGAAGAGGATCAAGTATGTGGGCAAGTCCTACGATGGGAAGGTCGACCGTTGGATCGACGCCCCGACAGGGCTCGTGATACCGGGCCTCATAAACACCCACATACACGCAGCCACCGCGCCGAAGGACAAGGGCTTCATCGACGACACCGGCGCCCGCCACTTCTACATGAGCAGCCTCGGCGAGAACCTCACAGCCCTCGGGCAGGCCATGAGGGGGCCGGACTATGAGGTCTTCGCCAAGTTCAGCCTCGCGGAGTGCCTCAAGAGCGGGAACACCACAATCGTCGAGATCAGCATGGTGCCCAACTTGGGCGCCGAGAATGCGGTCAAAGTCATCGACCAACTGGGAATCAGGGCGACCGAGAGCCCCATCGTGGCGGACGGTGTCTGGGACCGGAGCCAGGCCGCCGACCTCAGGACCAAGTGGCTCGGCCTCGAAGCGGGCCTGAAGAAGCTCGACGAGGCGGAGAGGTTCGCCAAGACCTACGCCGGCGCCTGCGGGGGGCGACTCATCCCCGCCATCTACGGGGACACCGTCGACAAGTGCAGCGCCGACCTGCAGAGGGCGATCCGCATTAAAGCCAACGAATTGAAGACACCCGTCACCATCCACGCCGGGCAGTGGTTGGTCGAGTTCAACAACATGATCAGGATGTACCGCAGGACGCCCATCGAGTTCCTAAGCGACACGGGGTTACTCGGTCCCGACCTCATCGTCGGCCACGGCTGGGCGATAACCGGCCACCCGCTTGTCAGCTACCCGCCCGTGGACGGCGGCGACCTCGCCATACTCGCCGAGAGCGGAGCCACGGTGAGCCACGACCCACTCGTCTTCGTCAAGCGTGGCAACAAGATGCACAGCCACACCGCCTACCTCAAGGCGGGGGTCAACGTCAGCATAGGCACCGACACGGTCCCCCAGGACATGCTCAACGAGATGAGGATGGCGAGCTACACCTCGAAGCTGGCGGACTGGGACTGCCACAGCGGGGCGAGCGGGGACATCTTCAACAGCGCCACCCTCGGCGGCGCCAGGGGGCTGGGGAGGAGCGACCTGGGCCGCCTCGCACCCGGGGCGCTAGCCGACATCGCCGTCGTCGACATGGAGACCTTCAACGGCGTCCCCTACCGCGACCCCGTAAAGAACCTGATAAACAGCAGCCAGCGCGCCGACGTCAAATGGGTGATCGTGGACGGAAAAGTTGTGGTCGAGGACGGCAAGCTCACCACGATCGACGAGAAGAAGCTGCTCAGGGACGTCCAGAAGGCGGGGGAGGACATCTGGGCACGGATACCCGAGCACCACTACATGAAGCAGACCGCCGACGAGGTCTCCCCACTCAGCTTCAAGCTCTGGGAGGAAAGGTAGGGAGTCACTTAGACTCCCAGACGCCTCGTTACCCATGAGGAACACAGTCTCACCCGGCTTATCCAGGGCGACTGGGTGGCTCGGGCAGCCTAACCACTGAACCATTTATTAATCCACATCCCTCACCCTCAAATATGGTTCTCAAGAGGAGGAGGCTCGGGAAGACCGGCCTCCACGTTACCGAGATAGGCTTCGGCGGGATACCCATACAGAGGGTCTCCGAGGAGGAGGCCATCAGGGTCGTAAAGCGTTGCCACGAGCTAGGCATCAACTACTACGACACCGCCCGTGGCTACACGACGAGCGAGGAGCGCATAGGCAAGGCACTCGACGGCGTCAGGGAGGACGTATACGTTGCCACGAAGAGCCACGCCAAGACCGCGAAGGAGCTGCGCGAGAACCTAGAGACCAGCCTCAGGAACCTCCGCACCGACTACCTCGACCTCTACCAGCTCCACAACGTGACGGGGGAGGGGTGGAAGACCCTCAACGCCCCCGGCGGGGCCTTCGAGGAGATTCTGAAGATCAAGGATGAGGGCATCGCCCGCCACATAGGCGTGACGAGCCACAGCCCCACATTCCTCACCCAGATAGTCGGAGGGGGCAGCCCGTTCGAGACCGTCATGGTCGGGTACAACTACATCGCCCTAGAGCCCTCGAAGGAGTTGCTACCCGCCTGCAAGAAGATGGATGTTGGCACCATCATAATGAAGCCCTTCGGCGGAGGCGCGTTCACGAACGCGAGCACCGCGCTGAAGTTCGTCCTCGCCGACGAGAACGCAAACCTCACCATCCCCGGGATGCAGAGCGTCGCCGAGGTCGAGGAGAACGTCGCCGTCTGCGGCGGGAGCCTCACCCTGTCGAAGGACGAGCTCGACTCGATCGAGGTGGACCGCGCCGCCCTCGGCGACGAGTTCTGCGCCGCCTGCGAATACTGCCAGCCATGCCCCGTGGGCATCCCAATAAGCTTCGTCCTACGCACCGAGATGAGCACCCTCAGGCGCATGGGGTGGACCGAGGGGACGATGAAGCAGACCAGGGAGACGGCGCCGAAGGTGGCGGCCTGCCTCGACTGCGGCGCCTGCGAGACACGGTGCCCCTACCAGCTCCCCATAAGGAAGCTGCTCCCCGAGAAGATGGACGCCCTCCTCAAGCGCCTGGAGGAGCGGAGCATACCCTAGACAACAGCCTTTTCTACGTTCCCGCCCACTATCAACCCGAGCTTGTAATGTCAGCCAAAGAACATCAGGAGAAGATGATCGAGGAGCTGAAGGCGATCAAGGAGCTGCTCACGCCGAAGCCGGCCGCCGCGCCCCCTCCGCCCGCGAAGAAGACGTTCTCGCAGGAGTTCATGGACTTCCTGAACAAGTACGGTGTCATAGGGCTCGCCGTGGCGTTCATCATAGGAGGTGCCGCGGGGAGACTCGTGACGGCGCTCGTAAACGACCTGTTGATGCCGATCATCGCCGTTATAATCCCCAACGGAGAGTGGAGAACCGCCGTGACGCTGGTTGGGCCCATAAAGTTCCTCTTCGGCGACTTCTTGGGTGTCCTCGTGGACTTCGTAATCATAGCCCTCATAATCTTCCTGGTGATGAAGCAGATCTCGAAGTCCGGCCTCAAGTAGATATAGGGAAAGTGGTAAAACCACCTTCCGCCCCCTTTTCACCCGTATGAGCATAGCAAGGATTTTCGCCGAAGCCGACAAGGCTGGTAAGGAAGTAGCCGAGCTCACATCTGGGCTCGTCAGGTTCAACTCGGCCCACCCCGAGGGGCGCACCGACGAGGTCGTCCCCTACATAGCCGAGTACCTGGAGAAGCACGGGATAGAGCACGAGGTCCACGCGCAGGACCCGAAGAAGCCGAACATAGTCGGGAGGCTCCCCGGCAAGTCCAATCACAAGATTCTCTGGGTGGGGCACATCGACGTCGTCCCCGAGGGGAAGTCGGAGGCTTGGAAGTACCCCGCCTACGATGGCGTGATAACAGGAGGCGTCGTCCACGGCAGGGGCAGCAGCGACATGAAGGGAAGCTGTGCCGCCGCCATGGTCAGCGCCCGCATACTGAGCAAGATGAGGCTGCCCCACCCCGTGGAGTTCTGGTTCACCGCCGACGAGGAGATCGGCGGAGGGGCCGGCGCTAAGTGGCTCGCCGAGTCGGGCCGCCTCAAGGGCGACGTCTGCGTAATCGGCGACGGCAACGGCGGCGGCGCCGAGAGCCCGAGCATCGACCTCGGCTGCAAGGGCGGGGCCCAGACTCGCCTCATCGCCAAGGGGAAGACGGCCCACGGCAGCACGCCCTTCCTGGGCGACAACGCCATAATGAAGCTCATCAAGGTCATCCCCGAGGTCTACAAGATCGGCAACTTCAAGCTTGAGCTCCCAGCGGAGCTCAACAAGCCCATCAGGGACAGCGTCAAGTTCTACATGGGCGAGGCGAAGACCCCCGAGCTCCAGAGGAACGTCAGGCGCCTCTTCAACTACCCGACGGTCACCTGCAACATCATAAACGGCGGGGTCAAGATCAACGTCGTCCCCGACTACGCGGAGGCAGAGTTCGACATACGCCTAACGCCCGGCGCAAGCGTCTCCGCCGTGAGGAATGAGATCGAACGCATAGTAAAGGCCGCGGGCGTCCCCGGAGTCGAGGTCGCGGCGGGGCGGGAGACCCACGCCAAGGCCAGCGGGAAGCTCGGCGACAAGGCCGGCTTCTACGAGGACCCCAACACTCCCTTCGCCAAGCAGCTCACCAATACCATAAAGAAGGCCACTGGCAAGAGGCCCAGCGTGAAGATACTGACCGGAGGCACCGACGGGATAAGCACGAGCAAGATCGCCGGCATACCCAGCCTCGGCTACGGCACGAGCATCAGCGGCGTCGCCCACCAGCCCAACGAGTACATAACCGTCGAGAACCTCATACTCGGCATCAAGGTCTACGGAGCCTTCCCCTACTTCTACAAACCATAGACCATTCCCCCAACCTCTTTTATCAGTTCCAATACGCTCTTCGGCATAACCGGCCGCCAACGTCGCCCTCCCTCAAAAAAAGGGGGAGGGGGGTAGAGAATCCGAGCCATAAAACGAGGCCGATCGCCGAAAGAAGCTAGAAAACCAGCCACTCCGCCGTCATTTATGTACAAAAACGAGACAATTAAGCAACTTTTACGAGAGGCTCCGGGGCTTCGCCACGATCTCCCTGATCTCCAGCTCGAAGAACTTCCTCGGGTAAGCCGGTTTGACAACTATACAGGTATCCGTACCCTCGGCGGTTCCCGCGATCGCCATGACCTCCCTGTCCATGGGTATGAGCCCCGCGTCTGCCGCCATGAGCGTAATCTCGACGCAGACCTTCATCCCCTGCCCGAAGCGGTAGAGGGTGTCCCTGACGACCTCCTCGATGCTCTTCCCACCGCTCTTCTCCGTGAAGCTGCTCGCGACTCCGTCCCCGAGCGCGTGGCTCGCGACTAGAGGCTTGATCCCCGCCTTCTCCAGCCGCGCCTTCTCCGCGTCGGTGAAGCACCAGCCGTTCTCCCTGTAGCCCTCAGCGATGCCGACAGCCACGAGGTTGAGCTTCGGATCGGCGAAGACCTCCTTCGCCCTGATCGCCGTCCCTCCGTGCGTCGAGGCGACGACGACGTCCCCGATCTTCAGCTCCTTAGCCCGCTTCTTAGCCGCGGCTAGGACGAGATCGGTGCCCCCTGAGCCCGTCGACTCGACGTATAGAATGGTCTTCTCCAAACACAAGTCACCGCCACTATCATCGGCTAAACCCCTGATAAGCTGTTTGAGGGTGGCGCGGCCGGCAGGATTCGAACCCGCGACCATGGGCTCCGAAGGCCCACGCTCTATCCGCTAAGCCACGGCCGCACCAGCAGGGATGGAAACACCAACACAATTAAGCGTTACCACCCCCGGGAGAACCCATAATAAGCCAGCGCAAGACGAATACAGCGAAAGGGTGCCAAGATGCCCGAGGAGAGACTCGTGAAGGCAGCGGAGATAAGCGTCTTCGCACACGCCACCGAGGACGAGGAGAAGGTAAAGCAGGCCGTAAAGAGGATAGCTCGGTACGAGCACGTCTTCGAGTCCCAGCGCCTCTCCGGCCACTACGACGACCCCATAACCCTCCTCACCTCGAAGACCACGAAGAAGACGGAGGCCACGGACCTCCTCGCCAACATAGTCAACAAGCTCTCCAGCATCGACAGGCAGACCCTACTGGACGAGCTGCCGAACCGCATCGACCCCAAGGGCAACCTCTACCTGCGCCTAGACAAGCAGAAGGCCTTCAACGGCAAGATCGCCCTGCAGGAGAACGACCCCATAAGGATCAAGCTCAAGTTCCAGCTCCCCCACAAGGCCGACCCCGCGGTCACCATAAGGGAGTACATAATCAACGCCGAGGAGGACGACCCCGAGTGAGACACTACGTGGACCTGCACCTCAGACCCTCGACCCCCGAGCAGGCGCAGGAGATGACGAACCTCGCCATCGAGTTGGGATACAGACACGTCGCCCTGACGAAACAGGCGAACGGCATCGACGGCAGGATCACCGTCGCGACCAGAGTCGACATCGAAGCTAGGAAGAGCGGGGAGCTCCTCGACGCCCTGAAGAGGAGCAGGAGGAGATTCACCATAATCTCCGTGAAGTGCCTCACGAAAGAGGTCGCGAGGATGGCGGCGAAGGACGACCGCGTCGACCTGCTCCAGTTCCCCGACGACCCCGCCCAGAGGAAGCAGAACTGGCTAGACCACCACGAGGCAGCACTGACCGAGGGGACGGGCCGCGCCTACGAGATCAACGCCTCTGACCTCCTGGCGACCAGCCCAACCCGCCTAGCCAAGGCGATAAACATGATAAAGCGGGACCTGGCCGTCGCGACGAGGCACGACATACCCGTCGTGCTGTCGAGCGGCGCGGCCACGCCCCTCGCCATGCGCGAGCCGAGGGCCCTCACCGCCCTGGCGAGCCTGCTTGACATAGACGAGGAATACGCCTCCGACATGATCTCGACCATCCCCGAGGCCATCCTGGAGAGGAATCGCGACAAGCTAGGGGAGGGGCCATGATGCCGGTGAGATCGGTCCGGCGCCGGTACCTACTCTTCAAGGTCTCGACGGACGCGGCCCCCGACGAGAAGACCATCTGGGAGAATCTGAGGGACTCGATAGACGCGCTCTACGGCGCCAGGGGGCTCTCACTCATCGACCCCAACCTCATAGAGTACAACGAGGCGACGAGGAACGGCATCGTCAGGTGCACGCACGACACCGAGAGGTTCCTGCGTGCGTCCCTCGCCTCGATCGTGAGCGTATCCGACACACCCGCCGCCTTCAGGGTCGAGCGAGCCTCCGGCACAATCAAGACGCTCCGCAGGAAGGCGGGGATCGAGAAACCGAAAAAAGAATCAGAATAGCCAGATTAGAAGTATTTTTATTCCTCCTGATACTTGACAAGGTGGAATCGCCACAGAGACGTGGGAAGGAGACTGAAAGAATGATAATACCCGTGAGGTGTTTCTCATGCGGGAAGGTCGTAGCAGACAAGTGGGAGCCGTTCAAGAAACGCGTCGACGCCGGTGAAGAACCCGGAAAGGTCCTCGACGACCTCGGCGTCACACGCTACTGCTGCCGCCGCATGATACTCTCCCACGTCGAGATCATAGACGACGTGATCAAGTTCCACGAAGGACAGAAGGGTCTAGAGGTCAAGGGGTAAACTAGTTGGAACCGGAGAATGAGGCACAGCAGCCGATCAACGAGAACCTACTGCTACCGCAGGAGGTCCTACTATCAGCGGGCGTCCACATCGGGACACGCGTGAAGACAAAGGACATGGAGCCATTCATCTACAAGGTCCGCCCGGACGGCCTCTACGTCCTCGACATGGAGCAGATGAACGAGCGCGTAAAGGTCGCCGCCAAGTTCCTCAGCCGCATTAACCTCAGCAAGGTGGTCGTCGCCTCGAGCAAGCGCTACGGGAGGAGCCCCGTCGAGAAGTTCTGCGAGGTAGTGGGCTGCAAGTCCATAACCGGCAGGTTCACCTCGGGCACATTCACGAACCCCGTGTACGCGGGCTTCTTCGAGCCGGCACTCGTCATCGTCACCGACAGCCTCGCCGACGACCAGATCGTCGTCGAGGCGGGCCAGATCCGCGTCCCCGTCATCGCCCTCGCCAGCACGGACAACAACAAGAGCAACGTCGACCTCATCATACCCATGAACAACAAGGGCCGCCGCGCCCTCGCCATCGCCTTCTGGCTCATCGCCCGCGAGATACTCAAGGAGCGAAACGAGCTGCCCGCCAGCGGCGAGATGCGGTTCAGCATCGACGAATTCGAGACCAGCTAGGAGGGCCCACTTTGTCCGTGAGGCGCCCCCACGTCGCGGGGAGCTTCTATCCCAGCGATCCACAGCGCCTCAGACGGGACATCGAAGAATGTTTTAAACATCCTCTCGGACCCGGCAGGCTCCCTCTCAAAGGCGAGAAGCCGCGGACTATCACCGGGGTGGTCTGCCCACACGCCGGCTACATGTACAGCGGGCCGGTCGTCGCCCACAGCTATTTCGCCCTCTCTGAGGAGGAGGCCCCCGAGACGGCGATCATACTAGGCCCGAACCACATGGGGCTCGGGAGCGCAGTATCCCTCATGGCGGAGGGGTATTGGGAGACGCCGCTCGGGAGACTAAAGGTCGACTCGGACCTATCCAACGCAGTCTTCAAGGCATCCGGGATCATCGACATCGACGAGTCCGCCCACCTCTACGAGCACTCCATCGAGGTGCAGCTACCCTTCCTCCAGTACCTCTACGGCTCGTCGATCAGCATCGTCCCGATCTGCATGGGGTTCCAGGACTTGGAGACGAGCCGAAACATCGGGGAAGCGGTCGCCAAGGCCGCGGCGGAGAGGAACGTGATCATCATCGCCTCGACCGACATGACCCACCAGGAGCCCCAGCAATCCGCCGCCAGGAAAGACAGGCTCGTCCTCGACGCATTAGAGGCGATGGACGAGGAACGCGTCCAGAGCGTCGTCCAGACCAACCACATCACCATGTGCGGCTACGGCCCTGTGTCGGCCACCATCGTCGCGTCGAAGAGGCTCGGCGCGGACCGGGCAGAAATCTTATCATACCACACGAGCGGGGATATAACGGGTGACCGGGGGGCGGTCGTCGGATACGCCTCGGCGAAGATCACCCGAGCGGTGCAATAGATGAGCGCAGAGGCGACGGCCCCGGGCAAGATAATCCTATTCGGAGAACACAGCGTGGTCTACAGGGGACCCGCCATACTCCTAGCCGTCGACAGGCGCGCCAGCGTCGTCGCCTCAAAGCGCGACGATAAACGCGTATACATCGACTCCGAGGACCTCGGCTTCTCCGGCTACTTCGACAACGGTGAGTACACCGCCGTCACGGGGAAGATATGGAGGGGCAGGAACATGGCGGCGCTAGAGGTCGCGGCCCGCAAGGTCATGGCCCACCTCGGCGCAGAGGGCGGAGTGAACCTCAAGGTCCGCAGCATGATCCCCATAGCCGTCGGCCTAGGCTCCTCCGCCGCCGTATGCGTCGCCACCACGGCCGCCGTCGGCGAGCTATTCGACGGCAACCTCTCAAAGGAAAAGATCGCAGAACTGAGCCTCGAGGGGGAGAAGGTCATACACGGCAACCCCAGCGGAGCCGACAACAGCATAGCGACCTACGGCGGCATAATGAGGTACGAGCGCGGCGTCGGCCTCAAGAGGCTCAAGCTCGACAAGCCCCTCCCCTTCGTCATAGGCAACACGCGGAAGAAGCGCTCCACCCGAAACATGGTCGAGGGCGTAAAAGAACTCAAGGACAGGAACCCAGAGGTCGTCGACCCCATAATCTACACCATGGCGGGCCTCTCCCAGACCGGCCTCGACGCCCTGCTACGCAGAGACATCGGCAAGCTCGGCGACCTGATGAACATCAACCACGGCCTACTGACCTCGATAGGCGTCTCGACCCAGGAGCTCGACGACCTAGTCTACGCCGCGAGGCGCGAGGGCGCGCTCGGGGCGAAGCTCACCGGCGCGGGAGGCGGAGGATGCATGATAGCCCTCGCGGAGGAGGA
>Ga0265292_1001826_pt1 | contig 16982 bp, 11 predicted proteins | sample Munlanlewell296A_FD_189080 | JGI IMG/M metagenome (GOLD analysis project Ga0265292, IMG submission 189080) | Leachate microbial communities from a municipal landfill in Southern Ontario, Canada - Leachate well 296A | ecosystem: Engineered > Solid waste > Landfill > Unclassified | place: Canada... | reverse complement strand
CACGGCCGAGACGCTGCTGGTCGAGCGCCAGGGCGAGGAGGTCGTGTTCCTGAACGAGCTTCGCCACGCCAGGGGCACGGCCCTGAACCTTCGCATTCCCCTCAGCCGGAAGGATATCGCAGGGGTGAAGGCTGCCCTGGGAGAGAGCGGCTTCGTGGAGGCCATGGATTATCGCGGCAAGCGCGTCCTTGCGGACGTCCAGGCCATTCCGGACTCGCCCTGGTTCATCGTTGCCAAGATAGACGAAGACGAGGTCATTGCTCCGCTCAGGTGGCGTGCCCTGCTGACCGGGGTGGTCGTGCTGCTGATCGTCGTCGCTGCCGGTGCAGGCATCCTGTTATGGTGGCAGGTCAGGTCCACTGCATTCGCCCGCCGCGTGTGCGATGCTGAGGATGCCGAGATGGCGTGGGCGCAGCGCTATGAACTGGTGGTGGAGGTCTCCGGCCAGGTCCCCTATGATTACCATGTCTCCACGGGCGTGATTGAGTGGCGAAGGAATATCGAAACATTGCTCGGGTTTTCCGCAGCCGAGATCGGCGGATTCGAGCAGTGGAAGGCGCTGCTCCATCCCGACGACAGGCAGAAGACCCTGGAGCACCTCGATCGGGCAGAGTGGGAGTGCGCCTACTGGGACGCCGAATACCGCATGCGGCATCGCAACGGCGAATACGTCTGGATCCGGGATCGCGGATTCTTCGTGCCGGATGCCCAGGGAAAGGCGGAACGGCAGCTAGGCATGCTGGAGGACATCACCGAGCGCAAGCGGGCGGAGGAGGAGATCCGGAACCTCAACGTTACGCTCGAGCAGCGGGTCGCCGAGCGGACGGCCCTGCTCGAGGCCGCAAACGAGGACCGCGAGGCCTTTTCCTACTCGGTGGCGCACGACCTGCGGGCGCCGCTGCGCGCCATCGACGGGTTCTCGCGCATCCTCCTGGATGAGCAGGCGCAGCGCCTGGATGCCGAAGGCAAACGGCTGCTCGGCGTCATCCGGGGGAGCACGGGACAGATGGGACAGCTGATCGATGCCCTGCTCACCTTCTCCAGCATGGGCCGTGCGCAGATGTCGCGTGCCGCGATCGACATGACAGCGCTGGCGCGCGGGATATGGGATGCCCTTGCGCCGGAGCGCGAGGGCCGCGATATCGATTTCGCGATCAGCGACCTTCCGATGGCGCAGGGTGACCGGGAGATGATTCGGATCGTGATCACGAACCTCCTCTCCAATGCCATCAAGTTCACGCGACCGAAAAAATCTGCGATCATACGCCTCGATGGGCACTCGACGTCGCAGGGAGCGCTCTTCTCTGTCGAGGACAACGGCGTCGGCTTTGATCAGCAATACGTCTGGAAGCTCTTCGGCGTCTTTCAGAGACTGCACTCGACATCGGATTTCGAGGGTACGGGCGTGGGCCTGGCCCTGGTCAAGCGCATCGTGAAGCGGCACGGCGGTCGGGTCTGGGCCGAAGGCCAGGTCGGAGCGGGGGCAACATTTTACTTCACCTTGCCGCAGAACAGCAGACTGTAGACGATAGATCATATCAGTGCTAAAAGACGCGCATGGGCCCATAGCTCAGTGGATAGAGCATCTGCCTTCTAAGCAGAGGGTCGCAGGTTCGAGCCCTGCTGGGCCCGCAGAAAAAATGCCAGGCATGATTTTTATGCCTGGCATTTTTTCTGCGCGTGAACGGGGCGAGAACCGCCGCCAAAAGGCGGCTGGTTCTGACCGAGGCCGGGTACCCGCAAAGCGGGTGGCCGAGGAAATACCCGAAGGCGGGAGCCGGAGGGTGGAGCCCTGCTGGGCCCGTAATAAAGATGCCGGGCATGAGATTTTCATGCCCGGCATCTTTATTGCGCGTGATCAGGACGAAGAACCGCCCTAAGCAAAAAAGGCGCCAACGTGGAGCGCCCTTTAAAACCCGCCAACTGCGGGCTTTTCTTTGGGTTTCCAAAATAAGCGGCAACAATTTTTTCTCTTTGCCGATAATATGACTGAAGGGGGCTTGAGGGGTCTTCATGCGTCTCCATGAAATCATGTCCAGCGCTGACCGGGATCGGTTCTTTCAGACCCAGGATGCGGATCGCGACGGCAGGCTCGCGGCAGGCGAGCTGGAAGAGGCGGATCGAGCGCGGTTTTCCGACCTGGATCACAACAAAGATCGCTTTCTCTCGCCGGATGAGATTCCCCTCGGATCTCCTGCTCCCCAGGTCGTGAAGCTTGTCAACTTGAGGGCTGTACGGAATCCGCGCTCCCCTTTCAAGGTCGAGAGTCCATCTCTTCTGGCCACGGTCTCAGTCCGGAAAATGGCGCCGGGGCCCACCGCTTCTCAGTGGGCTCCTGAGTTCACTCCGAACCGGTGGCACCTCACGATCCAGCTCGAATCGCGCGTCAAACCATGGCGCCTGATCAATGTCACATCGGCAACGCCCGACGTTGGGATCGCTCCCGTCGCGGCCGATGCCCAAGACCAGCAAGGCGCGCGGGGGTTCTCGCTCGAGATGGCGACGCCGGTTCTCTGTCCCGTGGACAAACTGCGCGAAGCCGTGGTGCTCGCCGTCGATTTCGAGGTGGCCGGCGAGCGGAGGCGCGAACGCATCGCCGTGGATTACCGCTGCTGGCTCGGCAATGTCACGTTAGAGGGCAGAGCGAGAGCATTCGTGCCGCTCGCCCAGAGCTATATGGATGATCCGGTGATCAAGACCCTGGTGGAGCGTGCAAAGGGGATCCCGGTCGGATCGCCGATGGAAGAAGCAGCGAGGCTCAGGCAGTGGATCGGATTTGATGGGATAACGTGGCCGCTCGATCCGTCAAGCAGAGGGACTGGCTGGCATGGTGATCAAGCCTTTCACAAGACCCCCTCGGAGACCCTCTGGTTCGGAGGGGGCCAGTGCACCGACTACGCCCCGATGATCACCGCCTGGCTCCTCCGACGCGGGCTGGATGCCCAGTTAGCGACGGGGATAGGCCACATATGGACGGTCGCAAAGAGGCCTTCGGATGCGCAGATGACCGTCATTGATTTCTCGCCTGCAGCGAACTTCTGGGATCCGCTCGCAACAACTCCGGTGAGATCCGCCGCTCCCCGATCCGGAGCAAAGCCGCCTCTGCCCGACGACATCGTGCACTTTGTGCCGGATTCACTGCTTCCGCCGATCGCCCGGACGATTCCATAAAAAAACGCGCCGCCAGTTCCAGCGACTATTAAGGCTGACTCCGGTTTTTCCCAGCAAAAAAGGCGCCCACGTGGAGCGCCTTTTTTGAAAACTCTTCGAGAGCGATGCTTATGCAACCCAATCCTTCAACTGCTTGCCCGGCTTAAAGCGCGGGACACTGCGTGCCTTGATCTGGATCTCGGCGCCCGTCTGCGGGTTACGGCCCGTGCGCGCGCGGCGCTTGGAGACGTAGAACGTTCCGAAGCCTGTCAGCGTGATCTTGTCCTTCTTGCGCAGACACTTGCCAACGTTATGCGTTACCGCGTTGAGGACGTTCTCCGCCATTGCCTTGGAGATCTTGCAATCCTTCGAAATGTAGTTGATGAGTTCGGCCTTTGTCATGTTGTCACCCCCTTTCCGTGATTGGATTCAGAAGGTGGCTGCTGTCGGAAGCTTGCTGTGCGTGCATCCGCCGCCTTCTGTTGTTGCGCAATTTACGTTCGCAGCGGATCGATGTCAAACAAAAAGATTCGGGCGATGATGATTTTTTCTGTGTCAGCGGGCGGAAGCCGGGGGGAGACAGGTCGGATCAAGTCCTCTCGGCCATGATGCGATGCCGGCAAATGCAACGTTGGCGCTATTTTGCGGGTAGATATACGTTCCAATTTATAGTTAAGTAGTCGTTGACTTTTTATGGGTCGGGGGGCAGAATCCGCGTCCGAATTGCGGCGGCTGGCGGCTGGCCAAGCCGCCCATTTTTCCCTGAGGGCCAATCCTGGAGGATGGATCAGATGAACAATGCGGCAGAAGTAATCCCGATCAACATAGAAGACGAGATGCGAGGGTCGTATCTCGACTACGCGATGAGCGTGATCATCGGCCGCGCGCTCCCTGATGTGCGCGACGGGCTCAAGCCGGCGCATCGGCGGATACTCTACGCTATGTACCGGGAGGGCTTGCTCTCCAGCAAAAGGTTCTCGAAGTGCGCCGGCGTCGTGGGCGAAGTGCTCAAGAAGTACCACCCGCACGGCGACGCTGCGGTGTACGACACCCTGGTGCGCATGGCGCAGGACTGGAACATGCGCTATCCGCTCATCGACGGACAAGGGAACTTCGGTTGTTTTACCGGTGATACGCGTATCCGCCTTGCCGACGGGACAACCAGGTCGTTTCTGGAACTCATTGAAGACGACGCAAAGGGGCGGATGAATTTCACCTTCACGGTCCGCGACGATGGCCGCATTGCAATGGCCCCGATACGCCTTCCCCGCCTGACAAAAAAAGATGTCCCTGTCGTCCGTGTGACGCTTGATAATGGTGAAGAGATTCGTTGTACGCCTGACCACCGCTTCCTCATGCGGGCCGGGTTTTATTGTGAGGCACAGAAACTTAAGCCCGGCGATTCCTTGATGCCTTTCTACAGTAGATCGTATGATGGGGCTGACAGGGATCTGTTGGAATATGAGGAAGTCTATGATCCTGGTGCTGATACATGGGTTTTTGCCCATCGTATTGCCGATGAATACAATATCGGCAACGGCGTCTATGCGCGCAATTCAGGTCGAGTCCGTCATCATCAAGATTTTAATAAGAAGAATAATGACCCGAGAAATATTGTTCGCATGCAATGGGCCGAGCATCGCCGCCTCCACATGCAATATATGAAGGAGCTGTGGCAGGAAGAAGGATTTCAGAAAAAGATGAAGGGCGTTCTTTCAAAACTGTGGAAAGATCCCGCATTCAGGGAAAAAACCATCCGGGCAATCGGGTTGGAGAACAAACGGCGTTGGCAATCAACCGAATTTAAAAAGAAACAGGCAGCGGCCCAGCAGAAACTCTGGAACGATCCGGCATTCCGTCAGCGAATACTCAAAGCCGCTATAGAAAAGAACGTCCTTCTCCACGGAACACCTGAACAGAAGGAGAGGATGGCAAAGGCTCAAAGGGAATGGCTCAGGATGATGTGGGCAAAACCTGAATATATTGAGGCGCAGCGGGAACGGATGCGAAGCATTTCCACAACCATTTGGGCAGATGAGGAGCATCGAAAGAAGATTTCAACCCTTGCCTGCAAGAGATGGGAAGATGCTGATTACAGGAAAAAAAGAAGCGCAGAATCAAAATCGTGGTGGCAAGATCCTTCATATAGAGAGTTCCATGCAGAGAAGAGCGCCCGCTTATGGAAAGAGCCGGAATATCGCTCAAAGTTCGAAGGACATTTTTCTCGTAACGGTTATACGACGACTAAGTCCCGATTTCTCACTATCTGTAAGAGGGCGTTGGAACAATTTGGCGAACTTACGCCTGAGACATACGAGGAGATTCGAAAGTCAACAAAAGCAAAAGGAATCCTGCGTTATAAACAGGGATTCGAACGTTATTTTACCTCTGATTTGGCGACCCTACGATCTGCAGCTGTTTCCCATCATGGGCGGTTGAATCATACCGTGGTTTCAGTGGAGCGGGCGGGGCAGGCCGATGTCTATGATCTCACGGTTGACGGGACTCATAACTTCGCACTTGCAGCAGGCGTCTTTGTTCACAACTCTATAGACGGGGATTCAGCAGCAGCATACCGCTACACCGAAGCGCGGCTCAAGGCCATGGCCGAGGAGCTGCTCGCTGACATCGACAAGGAGACGGTCGATTTCGTTCCAAACTTCGACGGCACGACGAACGAGCCGGTGGTGCTCCCCTCAAAGGTCCCCAACCTCCTCATCAACGGATCCGACGGCATCGCGGTCGGCATGGCCACAAAGGTGCCGCCGCACAATCTCGGCGAGGTGGTTGACGGTCTCACAGCGCTGATCGACAACCCGGAGCTGGGTATCAAGGATCTCATGCAGTTCATACCTGGTCCGGATTTCCCCACGGGCGCGTTCATCCACGGCAAGGAAGGGATCAAGCAGGCCTACGAGACGGGCCGCGGTTCCATCCAGCTCCGCTCGCGAGCGGTCATTGAGCCCATGGCAAAGGGCGACCGCGAATGCATAGTGATCTCGGAGATTCCTTACCAGGTCAACAAGTCGAGGCTCGTCGAGCGAATAGCCGAGCTCACGCGCGACGGTAAGATCGAGGGCATCTCAGACATACGTGACGAATCCGACCGCGACGGCATGCGCGTCGTGGTCGAGCTCAAACGCGGCACGGTCGCAGGCGTCGTTTTGAACCAGCTCTATGCGCACACGGCGATGCAGCAGAGCTTCGGCATCATCACGCTGGCCATCGTGGCCGGCCAGCCCAGGCTCTTGAACTTGAAGGATGCGCTCTCGCTCTTCATCGACCACCGCAAGGAGGTCGTGATCAGGCGCACGGCATATGACCTGCGCAAGGCGGAGGAGCGCGCGCACATATTGGAGGGCTTGAAGATCGCGGTCGAGAACATCGACGAGGTCGTGGCGCTCATAAAGAAGTCGAAGGAGCCGGCCGCTGCGCGCGACGCACTCATCAAGCGGTTCAAGCTCTCGGAGCTGCAGGCGCAGGCGATACTGGAACTCAGGCTGCAGCGCCTCACGGGTTTGGAGCGCGAGAAGATCGTAGCCGAGTACAAGGAGATCCAGTCCATTATCAAGGAACTCAAGGCGATACTCTCGGACGAGAAGAGAATAATGAAGATCATCCGCGATGAACTCGTCTCTATGAAGGAGAAGTACGGAAACGCTCGGCGCACGGTCATCAAGGCAAAGACAGAGGACCTCAGCGCCGAGGACCTGATCCAGGAGGAGGAGATGGTGGTCACCGTCTCCCACCGCGGATACATCAAGCGCAATCCGATCAGCATCTATCGCGCGCAGCGCAGGGGAGGCCGCGGCAAGCAGGGTATGGTCACGCGCGAGGAGGATTTTGTCGAGGACCTCTTCATCGCGTCCACGCACTCATACGTGCTCATCTTCTCCGCGTCTGGCAAGGTCTACTGGCTCAAGGTGCACGAGATCCCGCAGGTGGGCCGCACGGCGCGAGGTCAGGCGATCACGAACCTCGTCAACATGTCCAGCGAGGACCGCATCGCCGCTATTCTGTCGGTGAAGGAATTCACGGAAGGGCAGTTCGTGTTCATGGCCACGAAAAACGGCGTGATCAAAAAGACCGAACTGATGGCATACTCCAACCCGCGCGCCGGCGGCATCATCGCTACTACAATAGATGAAGGGGACGAGCTCATCTCCGTGCGGCTCACGAACGGCTCACAGCAGGTGCTGCTCACCACTCGCGAGGGGCAGGCCATACGCTTCGACGAGTCCGAGGCGCGGCCCATGGGCCGTACCGCGCGCGGCGTGCGCGGTATCTCGCTTGGCAAGGGCGACGCGCTGGTCGGCATGGACGTCCTGGCTACCGATGCGTCGATCCTCACCATCACCGAGCGCGGCTACGGCAAGCGCAGCCCGTGCGACGAGTACAGGGTTCAGTCCCGCGGCGGATCGGGCATCATCACCATCAAGGTCTCGGAGCGCAACGGCCCCGTGTGCGGCGTGATGCAGGTTACCGATGCGGACGACATCATGATAGTCACCGACGGCGGCAAGGTGATCCGCTCCAGCGCCAAGGAGATCACCGTCATCGGCCGCAACACGCAGGGCGTCCGGCTTATCTCGCTCGACGAGGGCGAAAAGGTAGTGACCGTGGCCAGGCTGGCGGAGGATGAGGGCGAAGAATAGAGTCCGTGACTGGTGATTGGTGACTGGCGGTTACACTCAGGGTCTACCCCACCCTGACCCTCCCCTTACAAAGGGGAGGGAATATCCCCCTCCTTTGTAAGGAGGGGCCAGGGGAGGTAGATCGTGTCATTCACGCCAGTCACTAGTTACCAGTCACTATTCACTAGTCACAAATAATGCGCACCTTTTCTTTAATATTGTTTTTTTGTGTCCTGCTTGTGACTGCATCGGCCTGCAGCAGGGGCAGTTTCGAGGAGCAGGTCGCGGCGGCGGAGGCCCATCTCGGCGCCGGCGATTCGCGAGCGGCCCTCGGCGACTACCAGGCGATATCGGAGCGGTTCAAGGGCGATCCTCGGCGCGCCGTCATCCTCCTTCGAATCGCCGACCTTTACTCCGGCGTGCTCGACGATCCGACCGCGGCCATCAAGTCGTATGGCGAAGCGATAAAGGACAGGCCGCTGTCCCAGGCGGCGCAGGCGGCCCACGAGAGGCGAGCTGCGATTCGCGAGCAGCGCGGGGACTACGAAGGAGCCATCGAGGACTATTCCGCGCTCATCAAGTACTTCGGCGCAGGGGTAGATGCGTTCCGCTACCGCGTTCTCCTGGCGGGGATCTACATATCCGCGCGCAACTACCGCCAGGCGCGCGTCGAGATCAAGCCGCTCGTCGAAGACAAATCGATCCCCGCGGATGTGCGCGAAGAGGCGCTCTTCATAGCTGCGGAGAGTTTTTTCCTTGAGGGGAATACGCAGCGCGCGGCGGAATATTACCAGTGGTTCTTAAACGACTTCCCTAAATCCCAGCTCACGGCCGAGGTCAAACTGCATCTGGCGACATGCCTCGAGGACATGGGGTACCTTGGGATGGCGCGCGACCTCACCCGCAGCGCAGGGGGCCAGTATCCGAACAAAAAGGTGGTCTCCGCGCGAATAAAAAGTATCGACGAGCGCGGCGGTGGGCAGGGCAAGGGAACCGGCCAGTCCAAGGCAGCCCCGTCAAAACCGGCTAAACCTGCAAAACCGCGCTGAAAAGGGGTTTACAAACTGAGGGCGCTTGGTTAAGCATGTTCCCCTCCTTTGTAAGGAGGGGCCAGGGGAGGTAGATCATGATCTACCCTCCCTAACCCTCCCTTACAAAGGGAGGGAACTTGTTCGAAAACATCCTCTACAAAGGAGATCATCATGGCAGTGGAACGCACACTCGCAGCAATCAAGCCCGACGCGCTGGAGAAGGGGATCATCGGCGAGATCTGCAAGCGCATCGAGGATGCAAACTTGAAGATCGTCGCCATGCGCATGCAGCACCTCGATAAAGCGCGCGCCGAGGGTTTCTATGCAGTGCACAAGGGCAAGGCCTTCTTCGACAGCCTGGCGAAATTCATGACCTCCGGCCCCTGCGTCGTCATGGCGCTCGAGGGGGAGAACGCCATCCTGAAGTGGCGCGAGACCATGGGCGCCACGAATCCGGAAGATGCGGCAGAGGGCAGTATCCGCCGCGATTTCGGAACGAACATCGAGCGCAACGCGGTCCACGGCTCGGACGCCCCTGATACAGCCAAATTCGAAGTGGCCTATTTCTTCGAGTCGAACGAAATAGTGAAGTACGAGTGGGTCTAAAGGCAGTGACTGGTGACTAGCGGTTACACTCAGGATCTACCCCACCCTTACCCTCCCCTTACAAAGGGGAGGGAATATTTTTCCCCTCCTTTGTAAGCCTGCCTGCCGGCAGGCAGGGAGGGGCCAGGGGAGGTAGATCGTGCATTTCACACCAGTCACCAGTCACCAGTCACCAGTTACGAGTCACCGATGTACCAAATCATCGACCACACAGCTGATATCGGTATCAAGGTCGAGGGCTCCTCGCTTGAGGAGCTCTTCTCTTCTGCAGCAGAGGCCCTCTTCGACCTGATGATCGAGTCGAAGCGCGAGTTCATACCGTCGATCGAGGTGTCGCTTGAGATAGAAGCGCCTGCGGTCGATCAGCTGCTCGTGCGATGGCTCTCTGAATTGCTTTTCGTCTTCGAGACGCGCCGCCTCGTGCTCTCGAAATTCTGGATAGACGAGATCGACGAGCGGCACGTCAAGGCCTCTGCCAAGGGGCTCAAGTTCGATTCCACGCGCCATTCGCAGAAGCTCGGGGTCAAGGCCGTGACGTATCACAGGCTTTCCGTCAAGCGCGACGATCGCGGCCGCTGGCGCGCAGAGGTTATTTTTGATATCTAGCGGTGTCGCGACGAATGTCATTCCCGCGGGCGTAAGCGGGAATCCATTGTAAACACCTGCCGGCAGGCAGGCAGGATTCCCGATTAAGACACTCGGGAATGACAATGTGCCGCAATGACACTCAGGAGGACAATATGGGTGGCGTCATGTTTTCTGAGGGTTTGCTGAACGCGCAGGGGCTTGCGTCCCAGGCCCTTGCTGGCTGCGGTCAGGAGTGCGCTGTTGACATGGCGGATGCGGGTGCTCGAGACGAATCCGCGGAAGCGCTTTCTGCGGTGTCTTATGTTACTCCGCAGGAGCGGCCGATCTTCATATATAATGGCGGCGACCCGCACAGATCCGCGCGCAGCCTTGGCGGGGCAGCGATGTTGCTCGTGGCTCCGGCGGCGGCGAAGACTGAGAATCCAGCCGGCAAGGAGTTATCGGTCGGCGGCGTTGTCGCGATGGGGGCAATCATAATCATAGGTCTAGTCGCATTTTTCCGCAGCATCATGAATTCGATCAGACCCGAGGAATACGCCCGTCTGCTTGGTGAGACGGGTTCAAAGGAAAAGCCGGTAGAGGACGTTCAGGGGGTATCGCAGGAAAAGTAACTCAGATAATGGGCGATCGCACATGGCGGGCCAGGATTTCCTGGTCCGTTATTTTTTTCTGATCACGCAACTAGGCAAAATTTCGCCGATAACAGTGGTGCAGGGGGCGGTCAGCGGGAGGGATGAGTGGAAGGTTGTTACATAATAAAGCAACTTTCTTTGAAACCTGCCGATAACAAGGATGAGGCATGATCCCGCCCCGTCGGGCTGCCTCAAAAGCCTGCCTACCGGCAGGCAGGGAGGATTTATGGTGGGAGGCCAATCCAACGGCATATGCGGCAGTAACAAAAAGATCTGTGCCGATGAGGACTATCCGGTTTGCGATCCGCCGGCGCAAAACGAGGTGTGGATAGGCAAACAGCGGATCGTCGCCAGGGATAGCAAGACAAAGGATAGCAAGCTCGCCAGCGGCGTTAACTACGAGTTCATCCCTGAGGATAAGGCCATCCCCGATGGCGTGAGGGCCCTCAGGATGGACAACCCAGAGACGCCCGATGTGAATGAAAACGAGCTCACAAAATTGATTTCGAGTGAGTATCTGGAGCGTCGCGGTTTTGCCGGCGTCTGCCGCTCCATGTTCGCGCCGTTCAGCTGGTGGGCGTACAAGGCCCGCGGTGCGGCGACATACCTTGCCTATTACAATCAGACGGCATCTGCCAACGGCAAAGAGGTGAAGGGCTTGAAGATAAAGCCGGCCGAGATGGTGGCACTGGCCGAGGCCCTGGGGCTCAACGAGGACAACGCCTGCCTGAAAAAGGGTTTCCCGCCGAAGATGGAGAATGGGGTGTACACCAAGGGCACGTATATATTTTCCGTGAACTATGACTGGCTCATCACCGTGATACCGATCCTTGAGGACGAAGCCAACAGCCCCATCCCGGGCCTCTCCCATGATACGCGAATGGAGCTCACTGCCCATCTCAATAAGCTCCTGGAGAATACCCCCATGCGCGTGAGCGCAAAGGAACAGGGGGGAAATTTGAAATTGATCCTGGCCGCCTCCTTCGGCTCCGCCGTGGTCGGCCCCTTCCTCATGTGGGTGCTGATGACCGGAAAATACAAGGAGTGGGTCGGCCAGCGCGTGAAGTCCGACGACATGCGCGCGGAGATACAGAGCAGGATCGACGCCGATCCTGGCTACCACGTCAAAGGACTTCAGGAGAAGGCGAGGAGGGCGTGGCGACAGGTAGACAACCCCCAGTGGCGCAACATTATCGTCGAAGGCCCGTCCGGCGCGGGTAAGGACATGCTCACCGAGGAGATGATAAACCTCCTGATCCGCGGCGATGAGTCTGTCCCCGAGGGCTTCAAAAACGCCTTTGTGTTCAAGGTGACGCCCAACATGCTGCAGAAGAATACGATGTACAGGGGCAGCGTGGCAGACAACGTGGCCGACCTCTTCACGAAGGCGGTGAAGAAATCCGGCGGTCTCAGGGGCAGGAAGGCAGTGATCGTCTTCGAGGAAATCGATCAGGCAGTGCTCAGCGGAAAGACGTCAGAGGGCGGTACCGAGCAGGTCAGCATGCTCCTGCTCGCCGAGATCCGCAGAAAGACCGTGCAGGACAACGTAATAATCATAGGAACCACGGCCCGCTCGGAGCAATTGAAGCTCGCGGCCGACAACCTGATCCGGCGCTTCAGGTGGACGTACAAGGCGCAGGACCCGCTCAGCATAGTGATATCGAACCTGGACGGCCCGGAAGTGAAGAAGATCGAGAATTATTATAAGAAGAGCAATATCAAGATCCCGAAGAACATGATAGAGCTCGCGGGAAAACTGACCGAGGTTTATTACAGGCCCACGACCATGCAGACGGATCCCTCCTCTGGAAAGATCACAAATTGTCTGGCGCGCTACGACGCCATCCTGGGTGTGTTATCCCTCGCAGCCCAGCACGCGAAGGACACCAAGTCGAAGGCCGTCCTGCCCCAGCACGTTATCGCTGCGGTGAACGAGCTCAGCCAGGGCAAGGCAGTGGTGGAGAAGGAGAAGATTAATGAGTTGATGAGCAAACCCGCGGACGAGCTGATGATCGACGACAAGACGCCGCTCGCGGAGCCGGAGATCGACTACCTGGCCCGCGCGCGCGAGAGTGATATGCAAGATTCGATGCTCACCCTCAAGAACAACGACCCCAACTTCTGGAATGTCAGGAACGCCGACGAACTCAGGAATGTCGCGGAGACGATACAGAGAGGCAAAGAGGCCGGGCAATTCTCCACGATCATGGCCGCGGACGGCACGATTGAGACCAACGTGCTCCTGCACGTCGCTCAGGCGCTGATGAGGATCGAGAAGGATCCGAACTTTGCGAACGCGCCCGGCGGCGATGTGGCAAGGGAGGCGACGAGGCGCTACGTCTGCGAGGCGTTCACAGCAGATGCCAACGCCAGCGTAGAGTGGGTAAGGAAGCCTGAATTTATGAGCGAACCTTTCGCGAATGTCTCTCGCAGGATGGGCAGCATGCGCCAGGGCATGAGGCCGGGTGGGGTGTTCGGCGTTGCCGGCGCGATCGATCCGGCGCAGCCCGATCCAGCGGAGCGCGGTCGACTGGAGAGGATGAAGGATTTTATTCTGAGGCGCGGCCACTGACCGCTGCGTATTTGTTATTAATATCAACAGGTTGCAATATGGGACCGGGTCTTTTGCCCGGCCCCATATTATTTAGCAACTTTCGACAAATACTGCCGATAAGTAACATGGAGGCGGGGGCCTGCACATCCGAGTGCAAGGGTACACGCTGAATCTCTGGGAGAGATCGACATGGCGCCAAAATGCGATGCAACCGGTTGTAAGTGCGAACCGACCTTTGTCACGGTCTGTCCGTCGAGTTCAAACGACCTGGCGACGGTCATGGAATTCGATCCGCAGCCGCAGACTCCTCCTGACATCGCCAAGATGGCTGGCCAGGTAAAGCCAGGGTTCCAGGTCTGCTGCGTGATGAAGAACCCTGCGGACAAGGCGGGTCGCTGGGGCCAGTACCGAATGAAACCGCCGGGCTTGGTACCTCCGCCCGCTACGACTTCCACGACGTCGCCGGCAACAAGAACCCCGGACAATACAAACACTCCGAACTCGACCCAGACCCAGAAGTGGTACGAGGATCGGACGAATCAAATCGTCGGCGGTATCCTCGGCGCGATCGCCCTCGTGGGCAGCGTTTCATTGGCCGTGCTCCTTTCCAGAAAGAAGGGCGAGAAGCGCCCCGCTCCTGTTAATAAGGAGCCGCCCAAATCAGTGAAAGCAGCTCCTGCGCCAGCGCCGAAACCTGCGCCGGATGACGGGAAGCTGCCTGAGCACTACGCGGACGTGAAGGCGCTCTTCGGCATCAGGAGCATACACGATAAGCTGGCAACACAGGACTGGTACCAGAAAATGGACCTCATGACGAGGGCTCGGCTCTCTCCTGCGATCTTCAATGGAGAGACGAATCTCCGCGCCTTCAAAATGTCAGTGACCTATGGACCGTTTGACAAGTCGACCGGCAGGCGCACCGCGTTCGTTCGGCCGGAGGGTTCAAAAGTTGTCCCTGTCTCCGTCGTGCTCGATCCGAATGCCGGCGACCTGGGCAATCGGGAACTGATGAAAACTTTCTGCGATGTCTACAACAAGGAGCGCGCAAACATCGTGCGCCTGGGCGTCGTTGATCCCGGTGAGGCGGACGCCTGGACCAAGGCGGCCTGGGTAATCGCTAGTTCCATGAATGATACGGAGATAGAGGTTGCCGAAAAGATGCGCGTACTTGGCGAGACCGGGACCCTCCCGGCGGACTGGCTGCGCTCCATAGGGCTCGGTAAAGGGAGATTGCCGTTCGATCCGCTCCCGGACATCACGAAGACGCGCGCGTGGGCAGCGGCAAGGCCGATGCTTCCGCCGATTCGCAAGCCGCCGGTGTTCGACGCCGCGCAGACGCTCATCCCCGAACCCGATACCAGCGATGCCACGAAGACGCGTGCATGGCCGGGCGCCAAACCGATGGATCCGAGCGAGGCCACGAAGACACAGATTTACGTGCCAGGCGCTGATTCGGACGACGACAACCGTCCCACGATAGCGATCGAGCCGCCCGTGCAGAAGCGCAGCTGGCTCTCCAGGGCAGTCGGCTGGATGCTTCGCAGGAGCGATGAGGTCCAGCGCGAAGCGGAGCTTAAAGATAAATTTGCCCAGGACGTTTGGGGTATCGGTTCGTCGCAGCGCTCGATGACCATGGATGGCGCCATGTGGTGGGATTCGATATTCCCCATGCAGAGGCAGATCTCTGCCGCGGTGGTCGAGAAGGTCTATGCCCAGATAGCAGGGCAGGCACCGTTCAAGGAGATGAGATTCGGCGGCCGGCTGGAGTGCTCGCGGCGCATAGCCATGCGCATGTTCGACAACGCGGTGCAGTCGACCGGAGTGAGCGAGGTAAGCGTGCAGGGTAATATCGTCACCGATTGGCTGCGTCAGGACGGAGTGCTCAAGGCTAAGGAAGAATTCAAGGGCGAGATCAGGCTGTCCGGCAAGGATCTCATCCCGCCGGCGGCATCCAATATTATGGTGCCGACCGATCCTGCCGCAGAGATGATAAGCTTTCTGGAGAACGACAAGACCTTCACCGATGAAAGTCTCGTGTCGAAGGAGAAGCAGATCGAGTGGAAGAAATATGTGCAGAGGACGATGCAGGGCGACTCCGACGCTATATTAAGGTTTTATGACGCGATGGGGGAGAGCGGTCAGCCGTTCCTATTCCTCGCGGCAGAGGCTGCCCGCGTAGGCGGACCGCACATGCAGTTACCGATGGCGGTTGCGGATGTAGAGCGCGCGGTCGAGACGCAGGCCAAGGGTGCGGAGACGCGGCCTGGGGGCTGGGAGCGCGTCTTTGGCAGGGGTAAGGGCAAGGTAAGATAATCAGGGAGTCAACTGCTCCTAGGGGGGGCAGGAGGCTTAAAATGTTAGCAGCAGGACAGACAGCACCGGTTGGATCGAATTCAAATAGCGCGCCTATACCTCAGGCACCTGATGCAGGCTCAGACGCCAGGCTTGATCTGGAGCTTCTGAACCAGATCATTAAATCAAAATCCATAGTAGGACAGGATGTCAGCACGCCTGAAAAAAAGGCAGAGGCCTTTGTCAGGCTCTTCAACGCGAATCCCAAGGTCGACCTCGAGATCAAGCTCAACATACTGGAGAATACATTCGGGACTAAGATTCCGCTCCCGCCCGAAAAGATGCTCGAGACATATGTGAGCGTCATCAATGCGGACAATGGCACGGAGATAGCGAGGAAGGTGGCATTGCTGGGAGAAAAGCTCGGGATGAAGCTCTCGCTCAGGGGCGATGCAGGTAGCGAGCACTGGGTCGTGGATACCAGGAATCGCGTCTTCGCGCATGTGAATCACGAGAATCGCGCGTTGGATGTCAACACCCCCTATGTTGGCGAGATAGCATCTCCGTGCGTGGGAAGTTCGCCGCTGGATCTTGCCAGCGCGATCATGCCGGTGCCGCTGGAAAAGGGCGAGGCGACCGAGTTTCGCAAGCTCGGCAGCCCGGAGTTCGACAGGTCGAGCTTCCACCTCTGCACGAATACGCCCGTCGACGGCATCTACGGCTATCCATACCAGGACGGGGCTCGAAACATGCGCGTGCTCAAGGCGATGGGCGACTGTTCGTTCCTCAAGGAGAACCTCAAGGAACGGTGCGATGGGATCACCGAACTGATCAATACTTATCCGCCTCCGCCGAAGCAGGAAAACATGGGATTCTGGAGCTTGACAACGCACGGCCATGCTTTTCTCGGCGCATTCTATTTCTTGGTGGTGATGGGAGGCGGAGGAGCGGCCGGCGCATACTTCGCGAAGAAGTACTTCAATGGCAGGGGTCCAAAGGGGCCGGGGGACGGCGGTGCATCGGCTATCGGCGACGGCCTGATGGCGCTCGGTGCGGCCATGATGGCGCAGAACGCGGTGCTCGCGGAGCTCGCAAAGAATTCCGTGAAGCCGCAGCAGCCCGAAGGCGCTGATAAGCCAGCAGAAGAAGCGGCTGCCGAGAAGGGTGCTGAAGTGACAGCGGATACCGCAAATAAGGTCGCGCAGGTATCGACATTTGCCGCGCTGCTCGGTGGCGCTGCCTGGTTTTTAAGCAAAGCCGCCACAGTGGCGCAGGGCACGGCGGCCCTAGCATTCTGCTTTATGGACAGGAAGATGATGGATCCGAATGCTCGCAACGAATTATAAACAGAACGCGCACCGATGAAACACGGGGTCAGGCGCCATGCCTGACCCCTTTCATTTGAGGCGACGAAGGCGTACCTCGACAAGCACCTCCTGCCGGGAACAACAAGAACTTGACATGCGAACGCAAAAGCGCGAAGGTTCGCGCGCTT
>Ga0265292_1001825_pt1 | contig 16992 bp, 13 predicted proteins | sample Munlanlewell296A_FD_189080 | JGI IMG/M metagenome (GOLD analysis project Ga0265292, IMG submission 189080) | Leachate microbial communities from a municipal landfill in Southern Ontario, Canada - Leachate well 296A | ecosystem: Engineered > Solid waste > Landfill > Unclassified | place: Canada... | reverse complement strand
ACGACGGGCGTGCCGTTCTCCATCGCGAGCTTGGCGGCTTCGAGCTTGCTCCTCATCCCACCGCGTCCCATCGCACCGGGCTTCGCGTGCGCCATCGCCATGATCTCATCGTCGATCTCATCGACCTGCTCGATGAGTTTCGCCCCAGGCTCGCCTGGCGCCTTCGTGTGAAGGCCCGCGACGTCAGAGAGGATCACGAGGAGGTCCGCCTCGAGCTTGCTCGCCACGAGCGCGCTGAGGCGGTCGTTGTCCCCGAACCCCGCGTCGATCTCAGAGATGCTCGTCGTGTCGTTCTCGTTCACCACTGGCACGATACGCATCTCGAGCAGCTTCAGCATGGCCTCCCGCATGTTGAGATAGCTCGCTCGCGCGGCGAACGTGTGGTACGTCAATAGGACCTGTCCCACGTGCACGTTGAGGCGCGCGAATGCCGCAGCCCAACCTTCCATGAGGCGTGGCTGCCCCACCGCAGCGCAGACTTGGCGCGCGCGCACGTCGCGCGGCTTCTCTACGAGCCCCAGGATGCTGCGGCCCGCACCGATGGCGCCGCTGGTGACGAGGATGACGTGGTGCCCCTGCGAGCGCAGCGTCACGATATCATCCGCGAGCGCGGCCATGTACCACGGGTCGGGGTGATCGAGGCTCCCGCACAGGGTGTTCGTGCCGACCTTCACAACGATGCGTTGAGACTTGTGTGGCACGTGGCAAGGACGTCGCAGGGATGGAATAAAACCTCGGCGGTCTTGGAGCTTGAGGACCTCCTCGACCTCGGCGCGCCCATCGAGGAGTCGGAGCGCGGCTTCGCGAGCGCGTTCCGCCCTTCGACGGACCGTATCCACGAGCCTCGATGGGGAGCGCTACGACTTAAGCCAACCCACGCTCCTGCTCCTCTCATGCGTGGAGCGATCCTGATGGCCCTGCTGGTCATCGCCCTTGCGACAAGCACGACGGGCGCGACGAGCGCGCCCGTGCCGGATTCGTGCGAGGCGGTCGGAAGCCATGGCACGTGCCAGTTCAGCTGTTCGCTTGGCGACGTGATCACGATCCTCGCCCAAGGGACCATCCTCTCGGAAGTCCCCGCGGCGTCGGTCCACTGCGGCGGCGTCGCGCTGGAATGCAACACGTTCGTCGGCTGTGCGCGGCAAAGCAGCCAGACAACCGTGCCCGGGATCGGCGAATGTTCTACCGCGTCCGATAGTGCGGTGCTCGTGTGCGGTTCGACCCTGAACCCCCTGGGCCTCCCGAGCGCGTGGGCACCAGATTGCACCGTCACGGCAGCTGGCCAGAGCTGCTACTTCCGGTGCGTGGCGCCACAGAGGCTCATCGTTTCCGCCCACGCGTCCCCCTCGTTCGCGCCCGCGAGCACGACCGCCTCCTGCGGGGGCGAGTGGGCCTCGTGCAGCGGGACCGGCTCATGCTCCGGCAGCAGCCCCGGGCGCGTCGCCCTCGCCGGGCTGGGCGCTTGCAGGGCTTACTCTGCGGCCACGACCGCCACATGCGCGGCCGTCCCGTAGCACTCGATGAGCCCATACAAGGCGCGCGTCCAGCGGGGGCACGATTCGAAACGGCCAAGCGGGCGGTGCGCCGTGACCGCGTCGTGCATGTGCTCTACACCGTCCACCGCTTCTGGCCCGCGGTGGGTGGCACCGAACTCGCGCTGCTGGACCTCGCGCAAGAGATACGCAAGCTTGGGCACGAGATCACGGTCGTGACGAGCGACGAGGAAGGTTCGCCCGCATCAGAAGAAGTGAAAGGCATCCACGTGCGGCGCTTCGCGATGAAGCGGTACGGCAAGTTCCGCTTGCCGCCCAAGGAGTACCACGAGTTCGTCCTGAACGGGGGCGACTGGGACATCGTCCATGTGAAGGGGCAGCGAGTGTGGAGCAGCGATTACTTGTGGCGCCACATGCCCAAGGTCAAGCAGCCCAAGGTGTTCACGGCGCACGGTTTCCACCAGTGGCACATGCACCGGCGCGACCCCATCGAGCTTTGGTACTACCGGTGGCACTTGCCGCGCGCACTGCGAGCCTTCGATCAGATCATCGCGCTAACGGGGAACGAGGTGGAGGAGCTCGTCTCGTGGGGCGTGCCCCGAGAAAAGATCATGATCCTCCCCGACGGCGTGAACCTCCACGAGTTCAGAGTACCGCCTGCGGGCGGATTCCGAAGCAAGTTCGGCGTCGCGAGGAAGCACATGCTCCTCTACGCTGGTGGCTTCTACGACAACAAGCGCGTCGATTTCCTCGTGCGCGCCATGGCGAGCGTGAAGAGCGACGCGGAGCTCGTCGTCGTCGGCAAGGACCAAAGCGGCGGCAAGTTCCGCGCGGAGTGCGAGCGGCTCGCGAGTGAACTGGGCGCGCCCGTCAAGTTCGTGGGCGTCGTGGACCGCACGGACCTCGTGAAGGCGTTCTTCGAGGCCGACCTCTTCCTCCTCGCCAGCAAGTTCGAGGGTTACGGCATCGTGCTCCTCGAGACGATGGCCGCGGGCGTGCCCTTCGTCTCGACGCCCGCTGGCGCTGCGCTCGACCTCATGCGGGCTGGCGGCGGCCGCGTGGCGGACACGCCCCAAGGGATGGCGCGCGTCGTGGACGAACTGCTATCTGACGACGCACAGCGGCGGCGACTGGGCGAGACTGGAAAGCGTCTGGCTCATGCGCAGACGCTGGAGAATGCTGCGCGGCAACATGTCGCGATGTACGAGCGGCTGGTGGCTCGCGGACACAAGTGAGCCATGCAGGCGTGGGTCACGCCAAGACGCGAAGAATCCAAGAAACCAAGCGGGCTGCCAGCTCGCGAGACGCCTTGGGTTCTTGGTGTATTGGATTCTTGGTGTGGCCACGACGAATTCACGACCGGATGCACGCGCGGACGTCCGCGCAGGCAGCCTCGCCGTGTTCGATAAGATCTGAGACGTCCACACCACCTAGGTCGTTCGTGGTCGCGGCGAACGATAACACGACGTAGTCCGGGTCACGCTCGGCTGCCTCGAGGGATGGTTGGTTCGGGTCCGTGCCGGTCACGAGCGGGGCCTCGCCCCGAAGTTCCCCAAGCGCTGTCGGGACGAGGCGGATGCCTGTCCCGAGGAAGGCAGCGTGGCTCATGGGGAGCCGGAGCACCTCGGCGGTCCCGGTCGTCGTGCCAAGCGGATTGACGAGAGGCGCGGGCGAGACGTGCACCGTGGCGCGCAAGGAGTCTCCGCGTTGCACGATGGCGACGTCCGTGATCGTGGACGCCGGGCGTCCAGCACTCTGGGAGTCCTCGGGGCGGATGACAAGGAGTGGGCTTCGTACCCACGAGTCGCGCTCGCGCGCGACCCAAAGCACGGTCCCCAACGAGCGGCCGACGACACCACGGCACTCGTAGAGGCCGGGCTCGATCTCATTCACGCCGCCACCCGCTCCACCCGCTTCATTATGGATGAAGCACGCCGGGCGTTGGTCGAAGCCGGCGGGAAGGACTCGCGCTCGCACGAGAAAGTCCTGGCCAGCGCGAGGATGCGCCGGGATCGTCTCGATGATGTCGAAACGATGCAGGGTGACGTTCTCCTCGGGCGACGCCGCTGGCGCCCCAGGCACGGTGGGCCTCATCGTCGCGCTGGAACAACCCGAGAGGAGAAGCGCGAGCAACACCGCGGCAAGACGCATCACAGATGGCGGAGGTTGGCGGCACGCCAAGACGCTTTTGGTGGGCGCATTTGAGTCAACCACGGAGCGACACGGAGGAACACGGAGAGGACCATCTCCGTGTCGCTCCGTGTACCTCCGTGGTCGATGTCGTCAGTCTTCCTCTTCCTCGACCGTGCCGACCCTCGCCCGCCGCCTCCTTGACAAGATGCGCAGCGCTACTTCGCGTTGCGCCACTTCCTTGTCTCGTAGCCCAAAGCCTGAGCCAGCGCGGCCTTCGAGCAGCATGTCCATCATCTCGGTCTTCTCTTCCAGGACCTCGGCGATGTCTTCTTCCACTGTGTCTTCGGCGAGGAAGAAGTGGACTTCGACGTCGCGCGTCTGCGTCTTGCGGTGGATGCGGTCCATTGCTTGGCGGTGCAAAGCCGGGTTCCATTCGAGGTCGCAGAAGACGGCGTGGCGTGCGGCGGTCAGCGTGACGGCGATGCCCGCGGCGACGGTCTGCCCGATGAAGACGCGGACGTCCTTGTCCTTCTGGAACGAGGAGACCGATCGCTCGCGCTCGTCGGCTTTGCTGCTGCCGGTGAGCGTCACGACGCCGTACTCTGCGAGCTCCTTGGCGAGCGCCTTGATGGGCTCGCGATAGTGGCAGAAGACGACGACCTTCTCAGTGGGCTCATCCAGCATCGTCTTGATCTCACGGACGATCAGCGGCAGTTTGCCGATCAGCACGGCCTGCTTGAGGTGCTCAAGGTGGCCTGCCGTCTGCGCCATGCCCCGCGTGAGAGCATCCTCCTCGTGCTCGTGCAAGTAATCGCGGAACTCGTCCTCTTGTTCTTCGTACGCGCGGCGCGCGGCTTCTGGCAGTTCGAGGCGCCGGACGTGCAGGTTCTTCTCGGGCAAATCGGGTAACGCTTGGCGCTTCTCGCGGCGGAGCATGACGCCGTCGAGGTACTCCCGGAGGCGGGAGAGCACTTGCTGGCGGACGTCAGGAGTGCCCTGCTTCCACGGCTGCTGGAACCTCCTGCCGAACCACGCCGTGTCGCTCCACTCGTCTGGGTGCACGAATGCGAGTTGTGTGCGGATCTCTTTGGGCTCGTTCATCACCGGCGTTCCCGAGAGGATGAGGCGACGCGGGATCTTGAGGAGCTTCTCCTCGACAAGACGCGTGCGGAGAGCGCCGCGCGACTTGACGTAGTGCGATTCGTCGAGGATCACGAGGTCGAAGCGGAGCTTGGCGAGCGCGTCGCCGTACTTCTGGAGGCCCGAGTAGGCGACGATGACGTACTTCTCGTCACCATCCAACAGCTCGGGGTCGTCTCCTGGCGCGAGGATGACGCTTCCTTCCGTGGTCCACGCGTGCACTTCCTGCTTCCACACGACGCGAGCGCTCGCGGGACAAACGACGAGCACGCGGCCCGGCAAGAACTGGGCTGCGCTGATGGCGGTGAGCGTCTTGCCAAGCCCCATCTCGTCCGCCAGGAGGCACGAGTGCTCGTGGTGCAGGATGAACGCGAGGCCCTCGCGCTGGTGCGGGTCCAGTTTCGTTTCCTTGCGGAGCTTGGGGATCTTGCCCTCGTGCGTGCCGCGCCACGCAGGACGGATCTTGGGACGCGCGCCAGTCGCGTCCTCAGGCAGTTCTGCTTGCCAGCGCGCGTGACGCTGACCACGAGGCGCGAGACGGCGCTGGATGACCTTTGCGCCAAGCTCGCGCAGCGCTTCGACGAGTTCGACGATCTTCGTGGACGGAACTAGGTAGTGCCCGCGCGCCTCATCGATCTCCAGTCCATCGGGCACGATGCGGCGCACGACGTTCTCGATCTCGGGCGAAACGATGGGGCGACGTGGGCCTTCCTCCAACGCTGACGACCGCCGGAACTCGGTCAAGCGCGGCGGGAGCGAGGCCATGTCCGCGAGCACCACGCCTCGGCCAAGCGGGATCGGCTGCAACGATGCGCTTGGGGTGACGCTCGCGCCGTGCGAGGCGGCCACGAGCAAGAAGGCTCCAGCGCCTCCGCTCACGGCCCACACGCCGGGAAGGGCGCCGTGCGCGGCGGGACGCGCGTCCGGGTACAGTTCCTTGAGTGCCGTCTCCATCCCAGTGACGATTCCCTGGATGCGTGCGTTCTCGATGTTGGGGTCTGCTCCACCAAGGCGCCCCAGCGGGATCGGCCCCTTCACGTGCACGAGCGTTCCGCCGCCCTCGCGCCGCGAGCGCTCATGATAGCGGACCGTGGCGAGTCGCCACTCGCTCGACGTAGGTCTGGGCCACTTCACGTCGAAGCCGCCATCGCGGAGGAGCGCGACGATGCGCCCTGCGTCCTGCGTGTTCGCCACGACGCGGCCGTCGCTGTGAAGCCAACCCATGCGGTAGAGCTCCACGCGTAGTGTCCGCGGGAGGACCGCGCCGCGCGGCTCGACCTCGAGGCGCACTTGACTTGCGGTCTGCCCGCGCACGAGCCACCCCTCGCGCGCGAGGGGCAAGCGCGGGTCGTCCGCGAACAGCCGTGAGGCGCTGCTTTCGATCGCGGTGGGGGTGGCTTCGGGGAGCGGCGGCCAGCCTTCTGGACCTGGGAGCAGATGCGCACCGACTCCAGACATCGCGGCGGCGAGGGCAGGCAGATTCGCGCTGGGGCCCTCGAACAACGTGTCGCCGTGCTCGGCGCCCTGCATCGCGTAGCCCTGAGCGTGCAGCGCTTGCATGAGCGGCGCGGGCGGCGTGCGGCCCTTCACGGCGACTCGCGCGACGCCGTCCGCGGCTGAGGCGGCTTCGGCGAAGATGGGCATCGCATCGTCCACGCGGATCGCGTGCAGGCCCGCGGCGACGAACTCACGCTCCGCCGCTCGGAGTCCCTCCGTCGAGAGGCGGATGCCTTTGTCGTGCGCGGGCGCGCCGTGCCGCCGGAGGATGGCGTGGGGAAGCGGCGGCAAGCCCTCGCGCGGCGTCCACCACTCGAAGCGGCGGCGCGAGAAGATGACCGGCATGAGGGGCGGCCGGCCCTTCGACGGCGCTGAGATCATCGGCTCGAAGTTGGGTGGTGCCCCTTCGGCAAGGACGACGGCGGCGCCGTTGGCGGCGACCTCCTCGGACAGCAGATGCAGGCGCGAGGTCGGGCCCTCGAACTCGTGCACGAGCTGCTTGGGCTTCCTGATCGTGCGGTAACCCGCCCGCTCGAGCGCCGCGCGCACCAACTGGCCTGGCGTCTCGGTGGACGTGAGCCTCGCTTCGGAGCCGCCTCGGAGGAGCGTCGCGTGGAACCGCACGAAGGGGCGCCGAGCGAAGACGAGGAGCGACGTTCCAGCTGCTTCCAGCGTGCCGGCGAGCGCGAGGGCCTGCGCGCGCGGGAGCGTGTACGCGCTTGCGCTCTTGCGCACGACTCCAGGGACGGCCTCCACGGCCGCGCGCTGGCCCTCGCTTAGCGCGTCCGCAGGGATCTCTATGTCTGTCGCAGTCTCAGGGAAGGCTGGCGCCGGGACTGGGGGCTCGTGGGCGGCGAAGGCGGGGCGGGGGGCCTCGCGCACATGGAGCGGCGCGCTGGTAGCACTGAGACCTGAAGCAAGGGCGAGGAGCGTGGCCATGTGCGCGCATAGGGTGCTCTGGCCGCAACTGCACGACCCCTCGCCCGAGCGACGGTCCACCGCCACGTCGAACGTCGAGACGCGGCCAGCAAGGTGGGGCCCGCTCCCTTCGAGGAGTTCGGTCCTTCCCAGGGCGAGGTGGTCCAGCACCCGGCGCAACGCGGCGGGGGACGCCCGCTGGGATAGACGCTCCCAATCCCATGTTCGCTCGTCAACCGCGGTCGGCAATCCCCAGCGTAACGACCGGATCTGGCTTGAGGTTTGTTTTTCTGGGCTCGGAACAGAGCGTCCTCACAGTCGTCGCCCGCCGACGGCCGCGGCACTTGCGCGCACCTACATCGTGCGGCCGGGGCCGCCAGTCTTCCTGCCGAACTCAGTGCGGCCCATGACGAAGTGGTAGATGCCCAGCACGATGCCGACGAGGACGAGGATCCAGCCGACGTACATCAGAGGGCCCGCGAGCACGCCGAAGAACGGCATGATGCTGAGGACGAGTCCGATCACAAGCAGAGTGATCCCAAGGCCGAGTGTTTGCATACGACTCCTCCCCGACCCGCACAAGGTTAGGCCATTCTGGCCAGAACATCGGTGATGATGGCCGTGGGCGATGCTGCCTGCGGCATGCACCCTGCGTCGCTGGTGGGCGACTCGGTGAGGCTCGCCCTGATAGCGGCATGAACGGACGACTCTGGGGGTAAACCCCGCAGGCCCCCCCCCCTTTTTGGCCCTCAAAGCACGCCTAGTTCGCGAGCGACCTTCGTGAACGCCGCAACGCCCTTGTCGAGGTCCTCGTGCGTGTGGCTCGCGCTCACCATGCAGCGGATGCGCGCGCTGCCCTTGGGCACGGTGGGGAAGACGATAGGCATCGCGAAGACGCCCTCCGCGTAGAGGCGCTTTGCGAAGTCCTGCGCGAGCTTGTTCTCACCTAGGATGATGGGCGTGATGGGCGTCATCGTCTTGCCCGTGTCGAAGCCAGCCTTGCGCATGGCTTCCTGGAAGTGGCGCGCGTTGGCCCACAGTTTCTCGACGAGGTCGCCCGAGCGTTCGAGCACTTCGATGGCCGCGAGGCACGCGCCAGTGTCGGCTGGCGTGGTCGCGCTGCTGAAGAGGAAGGGCCGCGCGCGCTGACGGATGATGTCGATGACCTCGCGCTTGCCAGCGATGGCGCCGCCCACGACGCCAAACGCCTTGCTGAACGTTCCCACTTCGACGTCCACTTTGCCGTGGAGGCCGAAGTGGTCCACGATGCCGCGGCCAGCGCGCCCGAGGACGCCCTCGCCGTGCGCGTCATCGACCATCGTCATGACGCCGTGCTTGTCCGCGAGGCTCCACAGCTTGTCGAGTGGCGCGACGTCGCCGTCCATGCTGAAGACGCCATCCGTGATGAGGAGGCCGCGGCGGTGGTTGGGAAGGTGCTCGCTGATCTTGGCCTCCGCGTCCGCGACGTCGCAGTGCTCGTACACCACGATCTTCGCGCTGGACAGGCGGCAACCATCGATGATACTCGCGTGGTTGAGCCGGTCCGTGAAGATGACGTCCTCCTTGCCGACAAGCGGCGCGATCGCCGCTTGGTTGGCGCAGAATCCGCTCTGCACGAAGAGCGCGTCCTCCACGCCCTTGAACGCGGCTAGCCTGCGCTCCAGCTCCACGTGGAGACGAAGTGTGCCGGCGATGCTGCGCACGGCGGCCGGTCCGACCCCCCATTGGTCCACGGCGGCCATGGCGGCGGCACGCAATCGCGGGTCGTTGGCGAGCCCCAGGTAGTTGTTCGTCGTGAGGTTCAGGACGCGCTTGCCATCCACGTCCATCCACGGACCACAGGGAGAACCCATGACGCGGAGCGTGTTGTAGCGCCCCTCGTCCTTTAGTGCCTTCAGCTCGTCAGAGATCCACGCCGTGGCTTTGCTCATGATATCACCGCTCGTCGGGGGGCACGCCGCCCGGGTAGAAGACGACCTTGCCGCTCTCGCCAGACGCCATCACTTCGAATCCCTTCGCGGCCTCGTCGAGGCTGAAGGAGTGCGTGACGATGGGGCGCAGGTCCACCGCGCCGGTCTTCAGGAGGCCGCGCGCTTGGTACCAGTTCTCCCAGAGGCGGCGCCCGACCACGCCGCGTACCGTGATGCCTTTGAAGATGACGAGGTTGCTGATGTCGAAATCGATCGGCTTGCTTGGCAAGCCGAAGGCGACGGCGTCGCCGCCAGGCTTGAGTAGCGTATAGCCGTCCGTGATGGCGCTGGGAGCACCACTCATCTCGAGCAGGACGTCCACGCCTTCGCCTTGCGTTTCTGCCTTCACGGCCTCGACGATGTTCTCGCGGCTAGCGAGGAAGACCCGGTCGGCGCCCATTCTCTTGGCCAGCTCTGCCCGGTACGGGCTCACGTCCGTCGCAAGGACGCTTCGCGCGCCGATGGCTTTCGCCACGGCGATGGCCATGCAAGCGACGGGCCCACAGCCAGTGACGAGCACCTTCTTGGATCGCACGTCCGCAGCGAAGGCAGCATGCACGGCGTTCCCGAAGTTCTCCATCAACACCGCGACCCTCACGGGCGTTCCGGCGGGGTTGGGCCACAGGTTCTCGACTGGCACGCTCACGTACTCGGCGAACGAGCCATCGCGGTCCACGCCGAGGATCTTCGTCTCACGACAAATGTGGCCGTTGCCCGTGCGGCAGAGGTCGCAGTGACCGCAGATGACGTGGCTCTCGGCGGAAACGAAATCGCCGACGCTCACTTCCGTCACGGAGGAACCCACCTCGACGACGTCACCGCAGAACTCGTGCCCCTGGATGAGTGGGGGCCTGACGCGGCTTTGCGCCCACGGGTCCCACCGATAGATGTGGAGGTCCGTGCCGCAGATGCTGGTCGCGCGCACCTTGACGAGCGCGTCGCGGGGGCCGATCTTGGGAACGGGGACGTCCTTGATGTCAAAACCAGCGCCGGGCTTCGTCTTCACTGCGGCGCGCATCGTTCTCATCATGATGCTCCCAACGGCGTGAGCGGCAGCGGGCACTCTTTCGGGACGACCGTGAGCAGGTGAGCGTACTCGGGGAGGTCCCCGTGGACGCTTTGCAAGAAGCGCTCTTTGATGCGCTTCGTGATGGGGCCGGGCTCGCCATCCGAGATGGTGACGTGGTCCACGCGTCCGATGGGTGTGATCTCGACGCCAGTGCCACAGTAGAACATCTCGTCGGCCGTGTACAACTCGCCACGCGCCACCGTGCGTTCCTGCACCTTGATGCCGATGTCGCGCGCGAGGCGCATCACGTGCGTGCGCGTGACGCCGTCCAGGATATCGCTGCTGTAGCCTGGCGTCAAGAGTTCGCCGTTCTTGACGAGGAAGACGTTCGCGCCCGAGCCCTCGGACACGTAACCGCGCGAATTGAGCATGATGGCGTCGTCGAAGCCCGCGTCACGCGCTTCCTTCGCCGCGAGATAGCTGTTGACGTAACCGCCGTTCACCTTCGCCATGGGCGGGATGACGCTGCCTGGGATGCGGAACCACGAGGAGACCTTGACCGAGAGGCAGCTCTTGCCGAAGTACGAGCCCATGGGTACGGCCATGATGAGCGTCTTCTGTTGCTGCGTCTTGGGGAATATGCCGATGCCGCCCTCGCCAAAGTACACGATGGGGCGTAGGTACACGTCCGAGCTGAAGTCGTTGCACGAGAGCGCGTAGAGCTGCCACTCGCGGAGCGTCTTCCAGTCTGGCGTCTTCGAGAAGCCCATAAGCTTGGCGTTGCGCTCGAGTCGCTTGCTGTGCGCGTCCAGCTCGAACACGTTGAGGCGCCGCGAGTGCTCGTTCCAGTACGCGCGTACGCCCTCGAACACCGCGGTGCCGTAGAGGAAACCGTGCGTCGAGACGTGGACGGTCGCGCGTTCCCACGGGACGAGCTTGCCGTCCATGATCACGCGCGGTTGGGAGGCCGGAGTTTCCGAGGCCATGGCACGGGGACGACTGCCGCCTGGGTATGTAAGTTCCGCCGCGCTTCCTGGCCAAGTGTCCGAGCATTCCTTCGACCTCGTGGTTGTCGGCACTGGGAGCGGTCTCGACGTCGCGAACGGGGCGGTCGAGGCCGGTTGGGACGTCGCGATCGTGGAGAAGGGCGCGGCAGGCGGAACGTGCCTGAACCGAGGTTGCATCCCCAGCAAGATGCTCATCCACAGCGCGGACGTGGCAGAGACCCTCCGCGAAGCAGACAAGTTCGGCATCCGAAGCGGTGGCTTCACGGTGGACTACGCTGCCGTCATGCGTCGCGTGCGCGAGCATGTGGACGGCGAGTCGCGGATGATCGACGAGGCACTGCGCGCTGGCACTAACCCGCGCTACTTCGTGGGTGAGGGCCGCTTCGTGGGTACCAAACGACTCCAAGTCGGCACAGACGTGTTGGTAGCCGACAGATTCGTGCTGGCGACCGGGGCGCGCCCGCGCATCCCTGACATCCCTGGCCTGCGCGAGACCGGTTTTCTCACTAGCGAGGAGGCATTGAGCTGCCCCACTTTGCCCGAGTCGCTCGTCATCCTCGGGGGTGGTTTCATAGCGGCAGAACTCGGGCACTTCTTTGGAGCGCTTGGAACGCGTGTAACTATCGTGCAGAAGCATGACGTCCTCCTCCCACGGGAGGACCGCGAAGTCAGTGAGCGGTTCACCACAGCCTTTTCCAAGAAGCACCGCGTCATCCTCTCTGCGGAGGCGACACACGTCGAACGCTACGGCAGTAGGATCCGCGTGCACGTGCGTTCCTTGGCAGGACCAGAGGTCATCGAAGCGCAAGACATCCTCGTCGCCGTCGGCCTCCGGTCGAACTCGGACACGCTCAATCTCGACAGGACTGGCGTGAGGACTGACAAGCGTGGCCTCATCGTGGTGGACGAATTCCTCGAGACGAGCCAGCCCGGCATCTTCTCCTTGGGCGATGCCGTCGGCCGGCACAACCTCAAGCACGCGGCGAACCACGAGGCACAATACGTGTACCAGAATCTTGTGCGCCCCGACGAAAGGATGAAGGTGGACTATCTCGCGATGCCGCGCGCGGTGTTCTCGTTGCCACAAGTCGCCGCCGTGGGTTCGGCGGAGGAGCAACTCATCGAGAGCGGTGTGCCATACCTCGTCGGCAGGTGGAGTCACTATGACACGGGCATGGGGAAGGCGATCGAGGACGTGGACGGCTTCGTGAAACTCCTCGTCACGCCAGGCAGCGGCAAGATCCTCGGCTGCCACATCCTTGGCAAGGAGGCCTCCACGCTCATCCATGAGGTCGTGCTCGCGATGACACTTGGCGCGACGGCGAACGAGATCGCAGGGACGATCCACATCCACCCAGCCTTATCCGAGGTGGTGCAGCGGGCAGCGGCGAACTTGATCGACCCGAGCACGCCAGCACGCGAACACACTAGCCCGGCTCCCTCGTGAGCCCACTGGCATGTTCGCGTCGTCGCGTGTTCGCGCCAATTCACGTCGCCTTCAACGTCACGATAACCGGCACGTGGTCGCTCGCCCTGATGGCGGCCTCCGTGCGCACGCTTCGCGCGCTGAGCACGTCGAGGCCGGGCGTGACCCACACGTAATCTATGCGCTGCGTCAGGTTGGTGGCCTCGTATGTGAAGGCCGCGGGGTCGCTCTCGTTCTTGAGCGTGGCCGCGACGTACGTGTCCGTGTAGTTCGCCCGAACGCTGTCATAAACATTGTCCATGCGCCCCTCGTAGTCCGGGCAGACGACGTGCGGGCACGAGTTCAGGTCGCCAGCAAGGATGCGCCTGTCGCCAGGATGGGTCGCGGCGCGCGATAGCACTTGGGCGATCTGGTCCTCGCGGTCCTGTGCGGGCAACCCGAGGTGGAGCGCGTAGAGCCACACTGGCGTGCCATGCACGTCCAGCCGCGCTTCGATGAAGTAGCGGTTGTCCTTCGTGCTGGGAAGCTGGAGGACGGCGGACTCGGTGATGGGGTATCGCGACAGGACGGAGACGCCGAAACTCTCAGCGCTCGTGGGCGGGCCGTACACGACGTGATAACCCAGCTTCGTCGCGAGGATCGTGATGATGTCCAGGTTGCCGCTCGTGATACGCGGCGAATCGCTCTCTTGCAGCGAGAGGACGTCTGGTGACTCCTCGCGGAGCACTTGCTCGAAGACAGCAGCGTCCACGATGCCGTCGTTGTCGAACCCCTGGTGCAAGTTGAACGTCATCACTCTGAACGCCGCCCCTGGGATGGGGTCGCTGATTGGCGCTACCGGGCTGACGATGCCTACTGCCGAGAGCAGGAGGATGCCCACGATGAGGGACGCGACGGCGCGACGCGTGGCCACGGGCTGCGCCGGCTGCGATGCGCGAGCGACGGCGAGCGCGGGCAAGCTCACAAGGAGGAAGGCTGCTGGAACGAGCCACTTCTCGGCGCCCTTCCAGATGCTCCCGAACGGCACGTAGGCGAAGGTCAGTGCGAAGGCTGAGATGAAGTGGAGCAGGACGGTGACCCCGGCCGCCACGAGCACCGCGCTGCCAGCGCCGCGCAGCGCGCCGCCAGAGGCGCTCTGGAGGAGCGCGGCGAGGTCCAGCACGAGCGCGGTCTGAGCGAGCACGAGCAGCAGTGGCAAGAATGGCGAGTGGGTGAAGGCGTGGTCCATCACCGCGAAGAGGCCCACGATGTTGAGAAGCGTGAGGAAGCGCCAGTCGATGCCCTCGCCGCGGCTCGCGAAGAGCGCGGGAAGCGCGAGTCCCAGGATGGTGCCGATGACGAGGGGCGCGACGGGAAGCTCGTTCCAGCGCGCGAGGGCGTGCGGGCTGGCTAAGACGGAGTGCTCAAGGAAGATCCAGGCGCCCAAGCCGGCGCCCGCGAGGGCCCAGCGCGAGTGACTGAAAGCGGTCCACGCGCGCGGCCTGGGGGCGGGAGCCCACAGGAGCGACACGAGCGCGCCGCCCATCGGCACGAGGAGTATCAGACCAGGCCACGCTTGCTGCGAGGAGTCCACGCTTCGGCCAGCGAATGTGAGCGCCGCGTCGAACGCGAAGCCGAGGCCCAAGCCGACCGCGAGCCCCGCTGGGCCCGCCAGGCCGTCGGCCTGCCGCATGTCGTGGAGCAGCGCCGCAAGCAGGACGAGGCCGCTCGCAAAGGAGAAGGCAGCGAGGGGTAAGTACGCCGCGCTTCCCCAGAGGAGCGCCATCGCGATGCGCCCACTCACGATGGCGATGGCGGAGCCAAGGAGCGCGACGCGCGGCGGGATCCGTAGGAAGAGGAGGGCGGGCGCGAGGGCGACGAGAACGTACGCGATGCTCGCATTGATGGAGAGCGTAGCGAGGTTCTCGTAGTACACACTGGAGAAGAACGCGCGCGTCGCGCCGATGAGCAGGATCGCCGTGAGGAAGCCCGCAAGCAAGGGCCGGTCGAGCGAGTCGTCCCGCATCGAGGATGGAACTTGGCGCGCTGGCATCTCTCTTTTGATTGCCGCAGGCGGCCATAGAAGGAAACCTCTTCAAGTGCTCCCCCCTCCTGAGTCATGATGAAAGCTGTCGTGATGGCGGGCGGAGAAGGCACTCGCCTTCGCCCGCTCACCCTTGACGTTCCCAAGCCGTTCATCCGAGTCGCTGGCAAGCCCGCCATGGAGTACGCGCTGGATGCGCTCGTTGCTGCTGGCGTCCGTGACATCATCATCACGACGTTCTACAAGCCCGAGCGGCTCATCCAGAATCTCGGGGGCGGCACGCGGCTGAAGGCGCGCATCTTCTACAGCGTGGAGGACGAGGCGCTGGGCACGGCGGGGGGCGTGGCGAAGTGCTTGCCGCTCATCGGGGATGATACGACGGTCGTGCTCTCGGGAGACGTCATCGCGGACATCGACGTGAAGGCGCTCGTGGACGAGCACAAGCGCAGTGGCGCCGTCGCGACGATGGCGCTCACGGAAGTGGATGACCCCAGCCAATTCGGCATCGTGGGCCTCGACGAGTCCGGCCGCATCGTGCGCTTCAAGGAGAAGCCCCAGACGAAGGAGGAGACCTTCTCCAACCTCGTGAACGCTGGCATCTACGTGCTATCGCCCGAGGCGCTGCGGATGGTGCCACAAGGCGAGCCCTACGACTTCTCAAAGCAGCTCTTTCCCCGCATCTTGGAGTCTGGGAAGCGCATGCAGGGCGTCAAGATCGACGGCTTCTGGATGGATGTGGGTCGCCCGCAGGACCTCCTCAAGGCGAGCCAGACGTTGGGCCAACGGCACCACAAGGCCTCGCTCAACGAGGGCGCGAGACTCGACGCCAAAGCGCGCGTGACGCGGACGGACCTGTACGCGGGAAGCGTCGTGGAGGCTGGCGCGACGGTCGAGGATTGCATCCTGTACGACGATGCACGCGTGGAGGCGGACGCGGTCGTGAAGGGAAGCATCCTCGCGCCCGAGGCCGTCATCGGCCGCGGAGCACACGTCACGGACTGCGTGCTTGGGCGGGGGGCTCATATCAAGGCTGGGGCGACGGTCACGGGGCGAAGGCTGCAGCCCGGCGAGTCCTCGTGACGACCATCACCATGGTGCACGTGGACTCATTCGAGGCGGCACGGCCGGTTGGCGACTTGGCCCTGGTTTGGAGCTCGACTCGTGCGCGCTAGGTACTCCCAGGCGGGCTGTCCCACCGGGATCATACCCATGCTACTCAGCCATCGACGACGCGCAGCAGCGCGCGGAACCCATCGTCGAACGTCGCGATCTCGTCGAGCCCCTCGTCCTGCGCGATCACGACGCTCGTCCAGTCGGTGAGGGAGAGCCCGCGACCGAACTCCTTTTGATAGTGGTCCAGCGCCACGGCAAACCGCGCGGAATGGACGCGCGAGACCGACTGGAATAGGGGAGGGAACTTGTCGGATCCGAAGGCGAGCGTCACGAGCGCCTCTGCGGTCTCGGCGCGCTTCACCTTCATGCGGATGAAGTTGAGGGCCTCCGCGAGCACGAAGTCAGAGGTGTGCACGGAAGTCCATGCGCCCTCGGTCGCACGGCGGAGGATGGCGACCGCGGCGTCGTGGTCTGGGTCGCGCGGAAGGACCGCCGCAAGCAGCGGCCCCGTGTCCACGAACAACCTCATGGCCGCTTCCCGTAGAGCGCGGCGTCAACATCACGCGCGCGTGCGCGGGCTCGGACAGCTGGCGCGCTCGCGAGGACGGTGTCCAGTTCCGCACGCGTTGGCGGACGCCAAGCGCGGCCCTCGGAGAGGAATTCGGCCTCGCGCCGGCGTGCGAAGCCGACGAGGCGCGCGAGGAGTTCGCTGTGGCTCACGCGCTCCCCACGGTCCGCTAGCAAGTCCCCCTGGAGCTTGTCGAGGGAGAGCTTGACCTCGTCCTCGACTCGCACCGTCGTTGGCATACGTCAATATACTATGCATAATGACATATATAGTATCCGAAGGAAGACGATCATTGCTTCTTGGCGTAGCGCCCCCCACGCCAAGACACAAAGAACCCAAGAAACCAAACTTGGGGTGGGGCCTGAGCCGGGATCATGCTGAGATCGCAGCGCGGGCATAGCGAGCGTGGCGGGCTTAGTGACCGTGGCGTGGACTGGTCGCCACAACCTCAGACAAATTCGACCGGCACACCAAGTCCGTCGATGATGCGTCGCGCCCACGCGAGCTTGCGCGCTTTGACTGCTGGGTCGCGGCCAGGCTTTGGCGCTGGCTCGTCGAAGTCGAAGCCCGCGAGCGTGAGCCGCGTGGCGCCCAGCGCGACGGCGAGGCAGCATGCGCGGTCACCGTCCGTGAAGCCTCCCCAGTTCTGGACGCGTCCCGTTGGTGCTGCCTGGGTAGAACCGCGCACCGGCCCC
>Ga0265292_1001824_pt1 | contig 17008 bp, 6 predicted proteins | sample Munlanlewell296A_FD_189080 | JGI IMG/M metagenome (GOLD analysis project Ga0265292, IMG submission 189080) | Leachate microbial communities from a municipal landfill in Southern Ontario, Canada - Leachate well 296A | ecosystem: Engineered > Solid waste > Landfill > Unclassified | place: Canada... | reverse complement strand
ATTATTCTCGGTCGATTATTTATTATCGCAATTTATCGGCGAAGCGCACAATTTGTTCCTGGTCGGCATCGTGGTGATTGCGGGATTGGTTTCCGTTACCGGCAGTCAATCCCTCCTCCGGTCAATGAATGTTACCACCAGCACTGTATTGATGCTCGGCTTATTTATTTTGTTGGTCAACAAAGTGTTTATCCATGCGCCATTGTATGTTGGATTTAACATATTACCATTCATTCATTATCACGGATCGACATTTTCCGGTCCGATCGGTTCTAACAGTATTGTTTCCATGGTCGCGCTCGGTCTGATTATTTTTTGGCTCGTCTGGCTGGAAATGAGTGAGCTGCAACGAATGAAAGAATCGCAACACTCTTCCGTTTTTCATCGCTCTATTATTAGCAGTGGAATATTTTTGTTCGGCGTTTTTGTGATTTGTTCAAAAGAAATGGTGCCGAACGGAGATGGAAATGCCGACGCAGTCAACACGGTGAATATGCTTGTATCTCTCTGCTGCATCGGTGGATTGGCTGGAGTATTCATTTCCACATTTTCTTCTGTCGGATCGATGTTTGCGAATACAGTGTATCCGCAATTCCGCACATCGGTGGGGAGTGAGAAGCAATTGTTAGTGACAAAATTAGCAACGGTGTTTTCTGTTATTCTTTCGATCCTGTTTATTCCTGCGGTGAGGGATGCCGGGTCTGAAATTATCATGTGGTATATTTATTTCCTGGCAATGTTCTCAGCGCCAATTGTGACGGCATTTTTTTTCTCGATGATCGGTGTGTGGGGGAGTCCGTTGGTATTGTCCATCAGCATTATGTTTGGCTCGGTGTATACGGTGGTTGAATTTGTTGTTCAAACATTTTTGGGTTCGTCATTAATCGTCGATACTTCCAATGTTTTTGTTCTCACATTTGTGGGAGCGTTAGTGACCGTGGTGGTGTTCCTCCTGTTTGGGAAAGGATGGGAAATCATCTCTCTCCGGAAGGTATTATCACGAACCAAGACATTATAATCAGCATGTTGTTTGTATTATTGTATATGAGTTTGTCGTACACATCGTTTCATTAACTAACTTACATTATCCATAAATTCACAGGAGGCATCTATTATGCGAAAGATACTGTTTTGGTTGTTCATTTCGCTTAGCGTAACAATGTTCGCGTTCGCGAGCAGTGTTAAATTTCAAGTGAACATGAAAGTGCAGAGCCAGCTGAAGACGTTCGATCCACAGAAGGACAGCGTATTTCTGCGCGGCGATTTTTACACGGGGGTAGGGAATTGGTGGGAAACCAATGCTATGAAACTGGGGGATGTTGATGGCGACAGCATTTTCGTCGGAACGTTCGATGTTGGAACAGTGCCGAAACGTTTAGTGAAGTATAAATTTGTCATGCGTGGTATTACTGCTGCGGGCGATCGTTGGGAAGTGGATATGGGTTCGTATAAAGATCGGACCGATACTGTTCCATCTTCACCATGGACATTGCCGGTGGTATGGTTTAACAATGACAGCACATCGGTCTATTTTGATAATGTGGTCACCTTCAAAGTGAACATGAATTATCAAATGAAATCCGGTCAGTTCACTAAAGGAGCAGATTCAGTTGTGGTTCGCGGCGACTTTAACGGTTGGGGTGGAAAAACCCATGTGTTGGCCGATGCCGATGGCGACAGCGTGTATACGGGTGCATTTAACATCACCTCTGCGAAAAAGATTATCTATAAATTTGTGAAAATTCGTGCCGCTGGTGAAGGTTGGGAAAGCAGCCCGGATAGAGTGGCCGATAACCTGACAGGCCCGATCACAACACTGCCGATCGTGTGGTTTAACAATATCGATCCTGCACACGGTCAAGTGACATTTAAAGTAAATTTGAGAGTTCAGACACTGCTAAAGAAATTCGATCCGGCCAAGGACAGCGTCTTCCTGCGCGGTAATTTCTATACCGGTGCGGGTAACTGGTGGGAAACCAACAGCATGAAATTGTCTGATGCGAATAACGACACGATCTATGAAGGAACATTCGATGTCGGTTCGGTGCCGAAACGCTTAGGACAGTTCAAGTTTATCTTGCGTGGTGTGACAGTTGCCGGCGATCGTTGGGAAATTGATAAAGCTGATGGTGTTAATAAAGATCGCACTGATACAGTACCGACGACCCCTTGGGCATTGCCGGTGGTATGGTTTGATGGCGACAGTACGTCGGTCTATTTTGATAATGTGGTCACCTTCAAAGTGAATATGATGTATCAGATGATTGCCGGACAGTTCACCAAAGGAACAGATTCAGTTGTGGTTCGCGGCGACTTTAACGGCTGGGGCGGAAAAACCCATCTGTTGACTGATGCCGACGGTGATAGCGTGTATACCGGTGCATTCAATATCCCTTCCACGAAAAAACTCATCTATAAGTTCGTTAAAATTCGTGCGGGTGGTGAAGGTTGGGAAAGCAGTTCGGATAGAATTGCCGATAACCTGACTGGCCCAATTACTACGTTGCCGATCGTTTGGTTCAATAATTACAATCCTGCGCATGGTCTCGTAACATTCAAAGTAAATCTGCGAGTGCAGACCAAATTGAAAAAGTTTGATCCGGCAAAGGACAGTGTGTTCCTGCGCGGTAATTTTTATGCTGGTCCGGGCAACTGGTGGGAAACAAACAGCATGAAACTTGCCGATGCTGACGGTGACACCATCTATACGGGAACATTTGATGTCGGCGCAGTGCCGAAACGTTTGGGTCAGTTTAAATTCATCATGCGGGGTGCATCAGCTGCCGGTGATCGTTGGGAAATTGATAAAGCCGATGGTGTTAATAAAGATCGCACTGATACAGTGCCGACAACACCTTGGACTTTGCCGGTCGTTTGGTTTAACGGCGACAGCACATCGGTCTATTTTGATAACAACATCACCTTCCGTGTGAATATGAAATATCAAATGAAAAAAGGACAATTCACCAAAGGCGCAGATTCTGTTGTTGTCCGCGGTGATTTCAACGGATGGGGCGGAAAGACTCATCTGCTGGCAGACGCTGATGGGGATAGTATTTTCTCCGGAGTGTTCAATGTCGCGTCACAGAAAACGATCATCTTCAAGTTTGTAAAAATCCGTGCTTCAGGTGAAGGCTGGGAAAGCAGTCCGGACAGAGTAATTGACAGTCTGACCGGTCCGACAACCATGCTGCCGCTCTTCAACTTTAACAATGATAGTATTTTGACCTCTGTGGATTTGAAAGGATCGGTTGTTTTGGATTATGAATTAAACCAAAATTACCCCAATCCGTTTAACCCGACCACAACCATCAAATATGCTATACCGAGCGACAATTTTGTGAGCCTGAAATTGTTCAATATTCTTGGACAAGAAGTCGCGAATTTGGTACAGGAACAACAAGATGCCGGCCGGTATGAAGTGAAGATCGATGGTTCCAAATTAACAAGCGGAATCTACCTCTATCGAGTCGAAGCTGGAACATTTGTCTCGGTGAAGAAGATGATGCTGATAAAATAGTTCACAGTTCTAACACTGTTGATGTATACCGTGGTAAAAAGAAACAACACATGAACATCTCGATTACGTCATCCCTTGTTATTGGGATGACGTAATCGTCTTTTAAACGTTGTAAGAAAAATAGCTTTTTCCCCTTTCATCCATAAGGAGATCCTTTATGAAAAAAATATACCAATGGTTGTTGGTGCTGCCTATTGCAAGTTTTTTTGCACTAGGACAAGTAACAACCATCGACAATTTTGAGAACCAAAAACCAGATACAACCGGCGCGTACGCAACATCGAAAGATTCGCCGAATACGTTGACGCTGTCAGCTGAAACAGGCAATAAACACGAAGGCACATCTTCGCTAAAAGTATGGAGTGTGATGCCACATGTGAATACCTATGGAACATATACGCAAGTGGGATTTAAAGATCTGGCGAATCCCGCGAATTGGGGAACTGCAGAGTCGCTCAGCATTTGGATTAATGTCACCAAAGCGCCGACAAGACCGCAATTGCTTAATTTCCGCCTGCAAGTTTCGGATAACGTCGGCGGAGTTTCGGAAACATGGATTTATCAAAACAACACGGTGCTCGATGGTGCAAATGGTTGGGTGAACCTCCGCATTCCGCTGGTGCAGCGATTTCCTGCCGACGGATCGTTGCCGCCGGATAGCACAGGATTCAGTATTTCTCCGAGCGTGTGGGGATTCTCCACGAATAACAAAATATTTGATGCCGACAAAATTGCCACCTGGTATCTCACCGCAGTGGTTGCCGAGGATGTAAGTATCGGTGACAGCCATCCAGATTCGCTCGAGGTGCTGTATGATCAATTCGAAATGTTTGGCTCCAAAGCAGTGCCGGTGACAATTTATAATGGCGTAGCATTTAGTGGCATTGTCTCGGGTGAAGCATGGTCATGGGGTAGTTCGTCGGTCTCGATTGAAAAGGGTGCCGGTTCCGGCGGTTCGTTAACAAATGCCGTCATGTGGACCCAAGGAACAAATCCCGGTTGGGGCGGTGATTCCGGATATACCGGCTGGGGTGTAAATTTGAAACCGACAAACATGGTCGGCAGCTGGACAAAAGATACCTTGAAGTTTAAAATGAAAGCGGCAGCGGAAGATGTCTATGCCGCCGGTGATTCAGTACGTGTGCAATTCGAAAGTGCAAATGGTAAAAAAGGTCTAATTCTTGATCTGATTACCGACGGAGCATGGCACGATTATCGGGTTCCACTTGCCGACATGCAATATACAGATGGAAAAACCAGTATCGATTCCGCGCACATTACTGTATTCGGCATCATGGCTCAGAAATCCGGACGACCCGGACGAATTATTTATATTTCAGATATTTGGACCGGCAACCCCGTGTTCGATGTCATTCCTCCAGTTGCACCGACAGGCGTTTTAGCAATTGGCGGACAATATACAAATATCGTCACATGGACAGATTCTCCGAATGAACCAAATGCAACTTACGACGTATTTTTTAGCGAAAAAGCTTTTGCAACGACCGAAGAAGCAGGCGTGGAAGATCTGCCACGGTATAAAACTGCCTCAGGACTGGGAGCAATCAGTCATGCTTTGCGTGCACCGCTTACCGATCAGAATGTCACCTATTATTATGGTGTCGCTGCAGCCGATCAGGACGGAAATGTTAGTGCACTTGGATTATCACCATCCGTCACTTCCAAAGCACGCGGCGTCGGAACAATTGGAGTTCTTCCCCCAACAGGTATTGTGATCGATGGCGAATTAGGAGAATGGGAATCTTCCACAATTAAACCGATTATTGTCAGCTCTGTTTCAGCAACTGGTCAGGGACATGTCGCCGGCGCTGGTGTTGTGAACGGCGATGGAGATCTAAAAGTAATTTCCTACCTCGCAGTTGATGCCAATAATTTGTACGTAGCGTTCGACGTTGATGACGATGTGTATGGCGGAGATTCAGCTCTCTACAAGAGCGCTTCATACGCTGTCGACGGTTGCGACTTGTTCCTCGGATTATACGATTGGAGAGGAAAACGTCATACGGGTTATAAATCCGGTGCAACCCCTGACTTCCATTTCCGGTTAACAAAATTCGGAGCGGTTTTGGATAACAATGGTAAACGCTTGAATGGTGGGGCAGCAGAGTATAAATGGACAGAAAAATCGTTGACGCCCGGATATATCATTGAAGCGAAATTCCCGCTGAAAATGATCTCCGATTCATTGGGCGGCGGAGCTGCAGTACTTGCACCGCTGGAAGGCATGAGAATTCCAATCGATTATTCCATTAACGATAATGATAACAAAACATTCAATCCCGGCGAACCGTGGAATGCACGTGATGGAATCCTGTGCTATTCGCCGTTCAATGACGATAACTCTTGGCAGGATATGTGGAGATGGTCGTATACGTGGATTGGCGCGAAATGGGTAACGGGTGTTCAGAAACTCGATGGTGTTGTTGCTACATCGTTTGAATTATCACAGAACTATCCGAATCCATTCAATCCTTCTACTTCCATACAGTTCTCTGTTCCCGTTTCGGGAATTGTTTCGTTGAAAGTATATGATGTTCTTGGCCGTGAAGTGATGGATGTAATGAACCAATATCAGGAAGCCGGCTCATATACTGTATCGTTGGATGCATCGAAACTTGCAACAGGGATGTATGTGTATCGTCTTGAATCCGGTTCATACACTGCAACGAAAAAAATGATGTTTTTGAAATAGCTGCTGCAGCATGTAGTTGTTATACTTGAGGTACTCTGTTGCGGTTGTTTTGAATAAAAACAATCGCAACAGATTTTTTTTCTTATCACCGTGTGGTGCAATCGAAGATGGAACGTGAGACCGTGGCGGTTGCAGAACAAACAAATTAATAGTGAGTGTCCGATAGTGAAAAACCTTCCGTTCAAATCCCTTCTTGCCATACTATTCATTAATGTGCTGTACGGTCAGACAGCCACGTTGGAAAGCACATTCAAACTCGAAACAATTTCCCAATTCACCGTCCCATATCAAAACGGGACGCCGGTGCCGTCGTTTGAAAAACAACCTCGGTATTCCCAATCGTTATCAGGGGAATGGAAAAAACAACGATTTTCCGCCAATCACGATATATCGTTATTGAAACGGGATTCTGCAGGATATGCCCAATTGCTTACGGAAGCAGAGGGGAGACAGGCGACATCCTATGACGACGCCGTGTGGAGTACGCATACTATTCCGGGAGTTGAAAATAAACTGAATGCCAATGAAAAAGTGCCGGAGTATTACGAGAATGGCGTTTGGTATAGAAAAACGTTTACCGTTTCGAATACACAAGCGGAAAAATTTGTGAAACTGAATTTTTATGCGGTCAATTATACCGCCGATGTGTGGTTGAACGGTAAATATCTGGGATGGCATGAGGGCGGATATACGTCGTTTTCGTTCGATGTTTCTTCAGCACTGCGGTTCGATACAACAAATGTTCTTGTAGTACGAGTCGATAATATTCCGTGGGGATCACGAATTAATAAAGATATTGTCCCGTTTTATCAGTGCGATTGGTTTAACTACACCGGAATTATTCACGATGTGTATCTTGAATTCAGCGATAAAGTTTCGACGGTGAGAGCCGATGTCGTTCCGATGAACATTAACGGAACCGTTCGATCAACCATCGTCCTGAAAAATGCATACCATTCCGCACAGGATGTGGATGTGACTCTGCAAGTATTTACGGCAAAGAGTGATTCACTTTCGCTCATGAACGAAATTACGGCAAACCTGATCGACGAAGCAGTGGCACTCCAGGGCACCTCACAACAAACGCTTTCAATCCTTGCAGATTCTGTCAAAGTCTGGCGGACTGATATTCAAATTCCTGATCCTCTCTTATGGTCCCCGTTGCACCCGCATCTCTATATATTAAAAGTTATCGTTACTCAAAACGGCGTCATCAAAGATGAATTTTATACGCAGTTCGGCGTACGAACAATTAAAGCGATTGAAGATAAAATCTTTCTAAACGGGAAACCGTTGTTTCTCCATGGAGTTGCACGGCATGAGGAACATCCCAGTTATGGACGCAGTCTTCCGATAGGCCAAATTATAGAGGATATAAAAATTATTAAGGGAGTGAAGGCGAACTATCTGCGTTCGGGGCATTATCCCAATCATCCCTTCACCTATGTCGCCGCAGATCGGTATGGGTTAATGGTGATGGAAGAAATTCCTGTATGGTGGTTTGATGGACCTAAGGAATGGTTTATACAAAATTACAGCAGACTCATTCATTTGCAGATGTTCCGTGAGATGGCGTTTCGGGATTTTAATCGTCCGTCAATTGCCATGTGGAGTACAAGTAATGAATGTAAAGAGGTTGCTGAACGTGCATACTTTGTGCAGATGGTGCAATCAGAACTGGACTCACAATATCCGGACGGCCGGTTAATCACACAATCCGCGGCGGCAGATCGTCCGGGACCATACGATAACTCCCAAACATATAGCGATGTAGCGGGATGGACGATGTATTTCGGAGTTTTTTATAATCCATACGGTTTGGGGATTGCAACCGGAACGAGACATTTTATGGTCGATGCACACGACTATTTCCCGACAAAACCGGTTGTTGCCACCGAATACGGGTATTGGTCCGGTGAAGATATGTCGCAATTTAACAATCAGGTAAAAATATTCGATTCCACCTTTGCCGGTTTTCAGTCTTGGCTCCCGATGAAAAAGAACGGGGTATACAATTCGGGAGGATTTATCGCAGGAATTACTTGGTGGTGCATATTTGACTGGTATTCTCACCAGCATTCAGCCGGTTTCCAAAGTATGGGACTGATGAGGATGAATCGTGGAGTGGAGAAACCGGTTATGGCGAAATTGCGTTCCACGTATGGTGCATATGCCGGCAAAAGTGAATATATCACCGCCGTGGTAAAATCTGAACCGCTGACAGTATCGGAATTTGCGCTTGAACAAAATTATCCCAACCCATTCAATCCTTCAACCGTCATTTCATTCTCCATTCCGCAGGCAGAATATGTACAAGTAAAAATTTTCAATGTCCTCGGCGGTGAAGTGGCAACAATTGTTGATGCACAGCTGGCCGCGGGAAAGCATCTCACGGAATGGAATGCACAACAGTATGCCAGCGGCATTTATTTCTGTCGGATCATCGCGGGGAAATATTCTTCACAGCGAAAAATGATGTATCTAAAGTAATTCGTGCAAGCACGACTCAACAATTAACCTTATGAACGTTATGAACTATTCAGCCTATCGCAGATTTCTGACACACGGTACAGCTCTCCTTTTGATAGTTACCGCTACTCTTTTTGCCGGTCAAACAGGTAAGATCGTAGGGAAAATTACCGAGAAAAAAAGCGGAGAGCCCGTTATCGGAGTGAGTGTAATATTACAAGGAACGAGATCCGGAGCATCGTCTGATTTTGAAGGGGAATATATCATCGGTAATGTCCTTCCCGGCACCTATACAATTACTGTCAGCAGCCTCGGATTTAAAACAGCTTCCATCAACAATGTAATTGTGAAGATCGATTTAACAACTACGATCGATGTGAAATTAGAAGAATCGGTGATTGAGGGAGATGCCGTAGTGATTGAAGCTGAACGTCCTCTTGTTCAAAAAGATCTCACGTCGAGTTCTGTGACGGTTTCTGCCGATGAAATGAAAGCGATGCCGGTGGAAAATATTACGCAAGTGATTAACCTTCAAGCTGGTGTAGTTGACGGACATTTCCGCGGAGGCAGAACTGGCGAAGTGGCGTATTTGGTTGACGGAATTCCGGTGAATAATCCGTTGAATGGTGACGCAGGTTTAACGCCGGAAAATTCATCTGTGCGGGAAATGGAAGTAATCAGCGGAACATTTAATGCCGAATACGGACAAGCAATGTCGGGTGTTGTGAACATCGTAACGCAAGACGGCTCTTCGGATTATCATGGAAATGTTGGCGCATACTTCGGGGATTATTACACAACGCATTCCGATATTTTTATCAACCTAGACAAACTCGATTTGCTTCGCACACAAAATTATCAATTCAGTTTAAGCGGCCCTTTGCTGTTCGATAATTTTACATTCTTTACAACAGGCCGGTACCAGGATGAAGACGGGTACTTATTCGGAAAGCGCATTTACAAAACCACCGATGATGCTCCGTTGTTTCCCAATCCCAATGATAAATCCATCTACTTTAATCGTAATACGGGGGATGGTGCATTCGTTCCAATGAATCCGAATTTCAGAAATTCGTTGAACTGGAAGTTATCCTATTCGTTTGATGCCTTTAAATTCAGCTACGGCGGATTCTGGGAAAAATCGAAAAGCAAGCGGTACGAACACGCGTATAAATGGACTCCGGATGGAACGGTTACGAATTTTTCTGAAAATTGGATGCAAAATTTTCAACTAAATCACATCGTCAGCAACAATACGTTTCAATCGTTCAAAGTCTCATTAAATACATTTACGGGGGAAGGATATTTATTTGAAAACCCGTACGATATACGATACGTGCGACCGGATCAAGGCGCTGCGCCCTCAAATTATACATTCCGTTCCGGCGGCAATCAAACATATCGTTATGAAAACAGCAGTGCGACTATCATCGGACAATGGGCGCTCTCGGCTCAAATGTCCAAAGAGCATAAAATTGGGATAGGTGTTGAAGGCCGTTTACACGAAGTGTTTAACCATGATAGAACCATGACAAATGCTTTGCAAGGACAGGTTGATACGCTAGGAAGGCCGTTGTTTAAAATTGCCTACCCGCAGCTAGGCTCTATTGGAAATCAGGATTATAAAAAAGAACCTATGGAAGGTTCGGCATATATCCAGGATAAAATGGAATACGGGATTATGATTATTAATGCAGGCTTGCGTGTGGATTATTTTAATCCCAACACTCGAATTCTAGCCGACCTAAACAATCCGATGCGTAACAGCGATTTTGACACTTTACGAACCGATGGCATTAAAATTCTCAATCCAAAAGGTCGTGCAGGCACATTGGTGAAAACGAAGGAAAAAATTCAAGTCAGTCCGCGTTTCGGAATTTCATTCCCCATCACCGACCAGGGGATTATCCACTTTTCGTACGGACATTTTTTCCAAATACCATCATTTAGCAATCTCTATCGCAATTCTGAATATATCATCTCGCCGAGTTCACAACTTCAATCAATTATGGGTAATCCGGATATTGATGCCCAGAGAACTGTTACGTACGAGCTTGGCCTACAGCAGGTACTGTTCACCAATATCGGTGTAGATTTTACAGTGTATTATAGAGATATCAGAAATCTGCTTGGTATGGAAATTATCAGTTCCTATGAAGGATTTAAATATGCCCGCTACATTAACCGTGACTACGGAAATGTTCGCGGTTTTGTATTCGCTTTTGAAAAACGATATTCGGATTTCTATAGCGTTCGGGCAAATTATACATTCCAAATTGCCGAAGGAAATGCCTCCGATCCATTAACTGTTTTCTATGATAATCAGTCGGATCCGCCGAAAGAAACAAACAAAAAAGTTGTTCCGCTCAACTGGGATCAACGTTCAACTTTAAACGTTTCGATGAATGTCGGTGATATGGGCAATTGGATGGTTGGACTGATCGGAAATATCGGTGCCGGTCTGCCCTATACCGAAAGCGGCCGTGTAAATAACGGTATTACGTTTGAAAATGGTGCAGTAAAACCGTCTACGGTAAATGTTGATTTTCGTGCTGACAAATCGATTGATTTATTTGGCACACGGTTTGGCGCATTTTTGTTGATCTATAACATCTTCGACATTAAGAATGAGGTGAATGTAAATGATGCCAGTGGGAGAGCAAACGTTGACCTCTTTACGCACGAATCCGGTGCTATTCGCGGATTAAATACACTGCAAGAATATCTGAATAATCCAACGTCATTTTCTGCACCGCGTAACATTCGCATCGGTGTCAATTTAGACTTTTAACCTATATAAAGAGCATTGTCTATGAAGCACTTACATAAAACAGTTGTCAAAACATTTTTGTTGGTTGGATTACTTTCACTCATCGCACCCGATCTGTATTGCCAAGTGACGCCGCAAATTAAACTGTTCCGCGATGAGGATCGAGGAAATACTCGGTATCGAAGAAAAGGGACACTCGATGGAAATTTGGTGCGAACAGTCTATGGAAATGATGGACAGGTCTCCGATTGGTTTTCGGGTGTTACAGCAGGACCTCATGGAGAATGGCCCAAAGGATCGGCGCATCGGTATTTGGATGGACTAACACCTGTTGTGGCAGCTAAATTTCATCATAAAAATTTTATTGGAAATGATGTTACGATTAAGTCAGTCGAAACATCTTATCGAGAAGAAGTAGATAAAGATCCTGATACACAGGAAGAATGGGTCGTCCAACCGGTTCCAGGATACGCAAATGCCTCTGCAAAATCTCCTGCAATCAATATTAATAAAAACACATTTCCGGAAGCATGGCCTCGCTCAGTATTTTATGACCTGTATGGTACCGATGAGACGCAAATAAAAGAATGGGACGGATTTTGGTACGGATATTTCGGCCGCGGTGTCAGCAATGCCCAGCTTGAAACATTTTTTGTCATTGATGATTCGAAAGACAAAGAATTTACACGACCGCCCTGGAATTATTGGCCGATCGGCGACAGCGTACAATTAAAAAATACGGCGGGACTGGATTCCATTAAAATATTCCATCCCGATAGCACCCGCGGAGGAATTGGTATTCGGACGGAAGTTCGTGCATTTCAATGGACTCACGTCTTAGCCGAAGATATTATTTTCTGGCACTACGATATTATTAATTTGGCAAACAACACGTACGACTCTACGGTGTTTGGTTTCTTTTCTGACCCCGGCGTCGGATCGATTGGTGCCAATAGCGCAAATTTTGACCGTAATCTGGACATGGCGTATGCCTGGTCTTCCACCGGATACGGCACACCCGGCAATTATAAGACAGGATACGTTGGCATCGCATTTTTGGAAAGTCCGGGAAATGGCGCAAATGGCATCGACGATGATGGCGATGGAATGTACGATGAAAAGCGCGACGACGGTGTTGATAACGATAAAGATTGGAAAGGATATACGGATGTCAATGGTGATGGAAAATGGCAAATTGAAGAACCGTTAAATGATGATCTTGGTAAAGACGGTGTTGGCCCGTTTGACCCTCAATATGCTTCAGGCGGAGGAAGAGATATTGGTGAAGGGGACGGCATCGCGACGTTGGGAGAGCCGAATTTTGACCGAACGGATAAGGATGAGTCGGACCAAATTGGGTTGCAATCTGCATATATCGGACCGTTGTTAGAAACAAAAGGCGAAGGGGATGCATGGCCGAAAAGTGATAATGAAATGTGGCGAGTGATGAATCTTGGATTTACTGACACATCGGAGAGCTCGTCCAATATTACCATTGTATTTGCCTCCGGTATTTTTCCGCTCAAGAAAAATCAACGGGAACGGTTTTCCATTGCAATCCTTTTCGGTGACGATTTACCCGACCTGAATGAAAATAAGATTACCGTACAATCAATTTACAATGCAAACTATAATTTTGCTCAGCCGCCGCTCACACCAACACTAACCGCAGTTCCGGGCGATCAGAAAGTATTTCTCTACTGGGACGCCGTTGCCGAGAAATCGTATGACCGGTTCCTCGATACATTGGATTTTGAGGGATACCTTCTGTATCGAAGCAATGAAGCAGAGTTCCAGGATATTAAAGTCGTTACCGATTCTAAAGGGCAGCCGAAATTTTGGAAACCTATTGCTCAATGGGATCTCATCGATACCATCAAAGGACCCGATCCGGTTGGCGTAAATGGCGCTCATTTTTGGAGAGGCGAAGACAATGGATTACAGCATTCGTATGTCGATAATGATGTCCTTAACGGCAAGAAGTATTACTATGCGTTGGTATCGTATGATCGCGGCGTTGAACCGAAAATAGATACAGGAGCTCATGCAATAAAAGGCGGACTGACACCGTCTGAGTGTACAAAAATTATTTCGGAAGATTTTAATGGAACGTTGAAATTTATCGATATCAACTGTGCTGTCGTTACACCATCCGTTCAGTCGGCGGGATATGTTCCTCCGGAAATTGAAGGTTCGATGACGATATTAAAACAAGGAATTGGAACCGGGAAAATTGAGTTGGGAATAGTGAATCCTGCGGCAGTACTTGAGGGGTATTCGTACCAAGTACATTTTGACTCTACCGGCAAATGGCCATATTACAATACCAGTGCGTATTCTGTCATCCGTACGAGTCCGGGGGGAACAACGAAAGATACGGTGCTAAAGAATGTCAGTTATAATAAAACAACGCCGATTACCATTAGTCAGCCGTTTGATGGTTTAACGCTGACAATACAAAATGATACGTCGGTGACGATTGATCAAACAAAAACAGGTTGGGCGCCCGGAAGAAGATCCAATATTGCCATGACCGCCAGACCGGATTCTACCCTTGCATCATCCAATTTGGCGTGGCCTTCAGACTATGAAATAGAATTTTTCGGCATTGCCGCGAAAAAAGATAAACCGTATGCTAAAGGTTCGGCGCCGGGAGGTTTTTTATATATCGACGATTCTGTTTCCTTTACCGTTCGAAATACAACGCACGGATATCTTTGCAAATTCCTCGTCTTGGATATGAATAAAGATGGCAAGTTCTCGTACTTTGATTCGATAAAAATTATGGATGGATATAATGAAGTTCCGCCATTGCCGAGACGGGCGTACAGTATTTCATTTATGCCTCCTATTCTCAATCCGGATTTTCCGTTTGCAGGAGATAAATTTGTGGTGAAAACAAAGAAACCGTTTTCCGGTGGAGACTATTTTGAATTTACCACGCATTCATCCAAAGTAAATATCGCAAGTGCAAAAAACGATATGTCGAAAATATCGGTCGTTCCGAATCCGTACGTGGTTGCATCGCAATGGGAACCGCGAAATATTTTCCAAAGCGGGCGCGGCGATAGAAAAATTGATTTCATTCATCTGCCGGCAATCTGTACGGTTCGAATTTATACCGTGAATGGTTTGCTCGTGAAAACTCTGCAGAAAAAGTCCACTGCCGATAACGGATCGTTGTCTTGGAATTTGATTAGTGAAGACGGAACCGAAGTGGCGTATGGTCTGTATATTTACCACATCGATGCGGGAGAAATAGGCACCCACATCGGAAAATTTGCGGTCATTAAATAAGAATTTGTTATGGCAACAAGCCAAAGGATGTCTCAGATGAAAACAACCATGTATTTTTTCGCTCTCTTGTTGTTTGTGTTGTTCACCTCGAACGGAGTGGCGCAAAGTTTTAAATCGAACGTGTCAAAAAAAGGAACGACAGCTGCCCCGTTCCTTTCAATAAGTCAGGGGGCGAAAGGGATCGCGATGGGTGGCGCATATGTTGCAGTTGCCCACGATGCGAGTGCAATATTCTGGAACCCGGCAGGGATTTCGGATATCTACGGCGGATCGCTGGTTGTCGATCATACGCAATGGCTGGCGGGAATTAACTATAATTTTATTGCTGGAACGTATGCTGTGGGAGACATTGGCACTATCGGTCTTTCGTTTACTTCATCCGATATCGATGAGATGAGAGTAACTACCGTTGAAATGCCGGACGGGAACGGCGAAACCTTTGCAGTTACTGATATCGCTGTGAGTGTTGCCTATGCACTAAAGCTGACGGACAAGTTTTCCATCGGATTTAACCCGAAATTCATTCATCAAAAAATTTGGAAAATGAGCGCAAGTGCTTTCGCTATAGATGTCGGAGTGAAGTACGAAACTCCGTTTGACGGTGTTATGCTCGGTATGTCGATTTCAAATTTCGGACAGAAGATGCAGATGCAGGGGAAATCATCCCTGGTGTTGTTTGATCAGGATCTGAACAGTTCGGGAAACAATGGACGTATTCCCGCCAATTTAGCGACGGATGAATGGGCGCTACCGTTAAATTTCAAATTCGGTATTGCTTACACGGCGTTGAAGGATGATGTGAGTAAACTGATGATCGCTGTTGATGCATCTCATCCGAGCGATGACTATGAAAGTGTTGATGTCGGTGCGGAATATATTTTCTATGATTTTATTGCGTTACGCGGCGGGTATAAATCATTATTTCTGTCTGAATCTGAAACTGGTCTGACGCTTGGTGTGGGGGTGATGCAGGCAATTGTGGGTGGAATGCAGGTCTCGTTTGATTATGCGTATCAGGATTTTGGAAGACTAAAAGAGATTCAGAAATTTTCCGTTGGATTGAACTTTTGACAAAGCTCGGAATAAAAACTGCCGTTCTGCTCCTGGTGTGTATCACCGCCGCAACAGCTAAGGAATATCGCGGTGCTGAATACCGGACAAAACAAACATTCAGATATGGCAGATTTGAAGTACGAATGCAGTCGGCACAGCGTGAAGGGATGCTCTCGTCATTTTTTACGTATAATGACAACTATCCCGCTACTCCCTGGAATGAAATTGATATTGAAATTTTAGGCCGTTATTCGGATGATGTTCAGTTTAATCCCATCACACCTGGCACTGTTAACCATGAGGTACACTACCAAACTCCGTTCAATCCTTCCCAGGCATTCCACGTGTATGCGTTTGAGTGGACTCCGACGACCGTTGCATGGTTCGTTGATGGAAAAGAAGTGCACCGCCAAACCGGCGACCATATACTTGCGCTCGCTCACCCACAAAAAATAATGATGAATGTGTGGAATCCAGGTTACCCCACCTGGGTGGGGGAATGGAATCCGAAAGTGTTGCCGGCGTTTGCATTGTATGATTGGGTGAGTTATTCATCCTATCAACCAGATTCTGGGGATGTCGGTACAAACAATGACTTTAAATTCCAGTGGAAGGATGAATTCAATACGTTCGATACCAGCCGATGGGCGAAAGCATCGCATACATGGAATGGAAATCAATGTGATATGTATCCGGACAATGTCGTATTTAAAGACGGAGTGATGATCCTCTGTTTGACAACGAATACCACTTCGGGATATTATGACGGTACCGAACCGTGGGTGGAATATGCGCGGGCTGAGTTCGGGAAAATAAACGTTCATTATAGTGAAGAGGTCGATGCGGTATCCGCAGAAACTGTTTCGAATTATATTCTCTCCGGTACATCCGTTACCTCGGCTACATTACTACCCGATTCACAAACAGTGCAATTACAATTGTCGGTGTACGACACTTCATCATTCACGAATCTAATCGTGGTCAACACAAAAGATCGTTTTGTCCCTCCAAACTCGCTGATTGTTCGGAATCTCATGATCAACAAACAAAAACCGCTCCGGCTTCCGTTAAAAATTAATTGCGGGGGACCGGCATACGCAGATTATGTTGCCGATCAGGAGTGGAGTCCAACAGTGGAATATGGCCATCGCGATGGACAGTCATTTACAAATTCGGCATCAATTGT
>Ga0265292_1001823_pt1 | contig 17014 bp, 16 predicted proteins | sample Munlanlewell296A_FD_189080 | JGI IMG/M metagenome (GOLD analysis project Ga0265292, IMG submission 189080) | Leachate microbial communities from a municipal landfill in Southern Ontario, Canada - Leachate well 296A | ecosystem: Engineered > Solid waste > Landfill > Unclassified | place: Canada... | reverse complement strand
AACATTCAATCAATAAGGTGCCGTTCATTCTGGTCAATGACAGCCTGAAAAATAAAATCAAATTGGAAGAGGGAATTTTGGGCGATATCGCGCCGACGATTCTGGATCTGCTGGAACGGGAAAAGCCCAAGGAGATGACGGGGAAGTCTTTAATTAGATAGGTATTAGGTTTTAGGTGCTAGGTGTTAGGTTGGGCTTCAGAAATCAATAACCTAAAACCTAAAATCTGAAACCTAGAACCTAGAACCTGAAACCTAACTTATGTTATTCGGAGATCAATCAAGTTTAAAAAGGCCAAAGCCGGTGGTGCTTGCCGTCCTGGACGGCTGGGGCGTGATTCAGCCGTATAGTGGCAACGCCATCAGTCTGGCCAACACGCCGAACATCAAAGAGCTGATCGCCAAATATCCGGCTATGACCCTGCGCGCTTCCGGCGAGGCGGTCGGTTTGCCTTGGGGTGAATCCGGCAACAGCGAGGTCGGGCATCTGAATCTCGGTATGGGGCGCATTATGTATCAGGATTTGCCGCGCATCAACAAGGCCATCAGCGAAAATACTTTTTATCAAAATAGTGTCTTGTTGGCCGCCGCGCGGCACGCCAAGGAAAATAATGGCAAATTGCATCTCCTCGGCCTCACCTCCAACGGCTGCGTGCATTCATCAATTGAACATTTGCAGGCCCTGTTGGTGTTTGCCAAAGAGCAGAATCTGGCCCAGGTTTATATCCACGCGTTGCTTGATGGACGCGATGTGCCGCCAAACAGCGCGGTCAGCTACCTCAAGGATCTGAACCGCATCATCAGTGAATACAAAATCGGCAAGGTTGCAACGCTCGCCGGACGTTTTTACGCCATGGATCGCGACAACCATTGGGACCGGATTGAGAAAGCCTACCGCGCGATGGTCCAGGGTATCGGCAATCAGGCCAGCGACCCGATTGCCGCGGTGCAGGAAAGCTACGGCAAAAAAATTTATGATGAGGAATTTATTCCCACCGTAATCGTTGAGACAGGTCAGACTAACGGCGAGGCAAGCAAACCGGTCGGTTTGATTGAAGACAACGATGCGATTATCTTTTTCAATTATCGACCGGATCGCGCTCGCGAGCTGACCAAGGCTTTCGCTCTGCCGAGCTTTGACCGCTTCCCGAGGAAGCAGCTGAAAAATCTGTATTTCGCCTGTTTTACCGAATACGAAAAAGAGCTGCCGGTGGAGGTGGTTTTTCCGCCGGAGGTCATCAAGGATACGCTCGGTGAGGTGATTTCCGCCGCCGGCTTGAAGCAGCTGCGGATTGCCGAAACGGAAAAATACGCGCACGTCACTTATTTTTTCAACGGCGGCCGCGAGATCAAATCGGAGGGCGAGGTACACGAGTTGGTGCCCTCGCCGCCGGTGGCGAGCTATGACCAGAAGCCGGAAATGTCGGCGCTAGAGGTAACCGAAAAAATTCTTAAGGCGATTACGGACGATACCTATGATTTTATTATGGTCAACTTTGCCAATGCCGATATGGTCGGGCATTCCGGCAATATAGCGGCTACCAGCGTTGCCTGCGAGGTGGTGGACAAATGCGTCGGCAAGATTTATCAGGCGGTGTTAGCCAAGGGGGGAGTAATTTTGATTACGGCTGATCACGGCAATGCCGAAGAAAAATTCAATATGCAAACCGGCACCATTTCCAAAGAACACACGGCGAATCCGGTGCCTTTCATCGTGGTCGGCAAAGAGTATGAAGGGCGAAACATCGGCGGGGTGGACGCGATCGGCGGCGACCTGTCTTTGGTTCAGCCGCAAGGCATCTTATCCGACATCGCGCCGACCGTCATCAAGATTATGAATCTAAACAAGCCGGAGGCGATGACTGGACGCTCTTTAATATAAAATATAAAAAACAAAAAATAAAAAATGGGATTCAGTTCGAGTTCAATTTTTTATATTTTATATTTTATTTTTTATATTGCAACATGCCCGAACTCCCCGAGGTTGAAACAATCGCGCGCGACCTTGACCGCAATACGCGCGGCCGAACTATTAAAGATTTCAAGGTTACCAATGAAAAGACGAGGCGAGCTCGTCCTTTTTTGAATTTGAGCGAAAATAAATCCAGCACCTTCTTACGGGGAATTAAACCTCGGGGGAAGGATATTTTAAGCCACGTATCCACGAAGCAGAGTTTGAAAGAATTTCAGAAGGTGCTGGATAAATTCAGGCAGATTATCATAGGCAAAAAAATTAAAAAAATTCGCCGGCGCGCCAAGCTGTTGGTTTTTGATTTGGGCGAAAATTGTTTATTGGCTCATCTGAAAATGACCGGTCAGCTGATTTTGCAGAAACCAAAGGGCATACTTTTGGTCGGCGACCATCCCATTACTGGAGTAGGGCAGAATCTGCCTAACAAGTTTACCCGCGCGATCATCAGTTTTACCGACGGCAGCCGGCTCTATTTTAACGATATCAGGCGCTTTGGCTGGTTGAAATTATTTGATAAAAAAGAGTTGGCTTCAGCATTGTCCGGTTTTGGCCCGGAACCGCTGGAGAAAGAGTTTACCGCGGAGGCGTTGAAGGAAATATTAAAACGCAAAGCAAAATCTACGGTGAAACAGGCCGTTATGGACCAAAAGCAGCTGGTCGGAGTGGGGAATATTTACGCCGACGAGGCCTTGTTTGCCGCCAAAATAAAACCGGCTAGACGCGCCGGCGCGCTCAAACCGGCGGAAATAGTAAAACTGCATTCAGCTGTCGTAAAAATTTTGAAATTATCAATCAAGCATCGCGGCACCTCTTTTAGCGATTATCGCGACGGCCACGGTCGGCCGGGCGGCTTTGTGAAATTCCTTAAGGTATATACGCGAGCCGGCAAGCCCTGCTTGATTTGCGGCCGGCCGATCAGTAAAAGTAAAATCGGCGGGCGGGGAACGCGCTGGTGCGGCTATTGCCAGAAATAAACCGATAAATTGAGAGCGTTGAATAATCTTGTCCTCAACTTTGATTGGGGATATGAAACGCTCTCATCCCGACCCCGCACTTGCCTGCCCGCCTTTGGAGGGATGCGGGGGAGGGATTTCTTATACTTTAAATTCGAGATTTTCATTATGGTTAAGATGAGATTTTTAAATTATTCAACAGTCTAAAATTTTGGCTTTACGCGAAATTGTGGTATAATAAAAACAATCAAAAAAAGAAAAAATCGGGTCAAATAAATTTTTAAATATGGCAGTAAAAAAAAGACCGATTGCAGCAGCGCCAAAAGACGCTTATCTGCTCAATATAATAAATTCTTTGAATTACTCTTTATATGTCGTCAATCGCGACTATGTTATTACTTTCGCCAACAAGGCGGCGCAAGGACGGGGAGCGAAAGAGGGCTGCTATTGCTATAAGGCGACGCATAAGCGAAATACTCCATGCACCGGCGAAAATATCTGCCCGCTAAAAGAAGTGATTAAGACGAAAAAATCGGTTATCACCGAGCATCTTCATTACGATAATAAAGGCAATAAAATTTATGTAGAGGTGCACGGCGATCCGATTTTTAACGAGCGCGGAGAAGTAGTGGAGATGATTGTATACGAGATTGATCTAGCCCAGCGCCAGGCGGTGGAAATGGAACTTGCGCTATCGGCAGAGCTGAATAAAAAAATCATTGAAATTTCACCGTTTGGCATTTTTATTGTCAATCAGGCGGGCGTAATTGAGTATGTCAATCAGGCCATGGTTAATATCTCGGCCACGCCGAAAGAAAAGATGATCGGTTTTAATCTGATCACCTCGCCCACTTATAAAAAAATCGGTTTGGACGCGCTGATAAAAAAGGCGATCGCGGAGAAAAAACCTTTTAAAACCGACATCATCAAATATGAGTCTTTATTCGGCAAGAAAGAAACCTCTCGGCTTTTTACTGGTATACCATTGCTGGACACGGCCGGTAATTTCAGCAAGCTGCTTTTGACCATTGACGACCAGACCGAGATTCAAAATAAGAACGAAGAATTACAAAAAATTAATGAATTGATGGTCGGGCGCGAACTGAAGATGATTGAATTGAAGCAGGAAATCGCGCGGCTGAAAGAATCATTAAGCAAGAATGCTAATAAATAATTTTACCAATATGAGAAAAGTCTTTTTGGGCTTGCTGGCGGCCCTGATGGTTGTCTCGGTCGTCTGGATATTTATCGGCAAAAGCAAAAAAAGCGCGCCGACAATCGCGGCCGCGCCCGGCGTTACCAAGGATAAAATCATCATAGGCTCTTCGGCGGCGCTGACGGGGTTTGCCGGATTCTTAGGTTCTGAATATATCAAAGGCGCCATGAGTTATATAAACGAAGTCAATCAAACCGGCGGAGTCAACGGCAGAAAGATAGAGGTCATTTCTTATGATGACGCCTATGACCCGGCGCTGGCTGTGGTTAATACGCAAAAACTGATCAATCAGGACAAGGTTTTTGCTTTATTTAACTATGTCGGCACGCCGACAGCGGTCAAGGTGATGCCGCTCGTTGATGAGGCAAAGATTCCCCTGATCGGCCTGTTTACCGGCGCGAATGCCTTAAGAAATCCCCTTGATAAAAATATTTTCAATATCCGCGCTTCTTATTATCAGGAGACAGGCACTTTCATTAAGGGGGTGGTTGAGGAATTAAAATTATCAAAAATAGCGGTATTTTATCAGTACGATGCTTACGGTTTTGACGGACTCAAGGGCGCGCAATTGGCGCTGGAAAAATATAACCTGAAGTCGGCGGCGGAGGCGAGTTTTGAGCGTGGCATACTGAACGTGGAGGCGGCGCTGGAAGCCATCAAGGCCTCAAATGCCGAAGCGGTAGTAATGATCGGCACCTATAGTCCGATAGCAAGGTTTGTCAAACTGGCGCGGGCAGGCGGCTTTAATCCGATTTTCCATTCCGTTTCTTTCGTCGGCTCCGAAGCGTTTGCCAAAGAGCTTGGCGCCGCTGGCGATGGCGTGGTGGTGACCCAGGTGGTGCCGCCGCCGGTGGAAAAAAATCTGCTCTACGGCGTTGATGATTACCTTGTTGCTTTAAAGAAATATTATCCGGATTCAGATACTTCTTTCGGCAGCTTAGAGGGTTACGTGAACGCGGTAATTTTAGTTGAGGGGATAAAGCGCGCGGGCACCGACCCAACCAGGGAAAAACTGATTACCGCCCTGGAATCCATTGATAATTATGCTCTGGGCCTGGCCTCGCCGGTCAGTTTCAGCGCGGACAACCATCAAGGCATGAATCGAGTTTATCTCACCTATATCAAAGACGGCAAGTTTGTCCTCTTTAGCGATTGGCAGGAATATAAAAAAGCGCAGGGACTATAATGAAATCCTTAAGAACAAAAATCTTCAGCTATTTTTTAATTCCGATTATCATCGCCGAGGCGTTGATTTTCTTGTCATTCATCGGGCTGGTTGAGGTCGCATTTCATCGGCAGGTTATAGAAACGGCTATGAGAAATCTGCATAGAATTTCCGCCAGTGCCCGAGACCTCCTGATTGCCCAAAAGTATGCCAAATTAACTGAATTGCTTTTTAACGAGAAGTATACCGGCCATCACCTTTTGTACTTGATAGTTTTTGATGACCAGGGCAAAGTTTTAAGCGAGACCGCCTTGAATGATCAATTTTCAGGACCGTTGAGTACTATTGATATTGGTCTTAGCGAACGCTCCTATATGGCCGCCTTTGATCAAAATATTTTCATCATTGACAGCCCGATCTATGATGTCGGCCTGCTCAAGATCGGTTTTTTAAGGATTGCATATGATTATGAGGCGATTGAAAAGGACTTTCACCAGGCTTTAAATATCGCCGTCGCCATCGGAATTTTATTTGCTATCGTGGTTTTTATTTTAGCCCTGCGTTTGTCAAGAAGCATTATCAGGCCGGTGGAGAATCTTTCAAAAATCACCAAGGAGTATGCCGGTGGCAATTTGAATGCCAGGTTTGAAGTGAGCACTAAAGATGAAATCGGCGCATTAGAGTCCGATTTTAATAATCTGGCGGAAAGCCTGGCGCAAACCAACAAATCGCTTTCGGCGGAAAAGAAAAAATTGCAGACCAAGGTTGGGGAACTGGAGGCTTGGCAAAAGAATACCATTGACCGCGAACTGAAGATGATTGAATTGAAAAAGGAAATCAGGCGGCTGAAAGAAGAAGGGGGGGGGGGGCGATAGATGAAAGTTCAAAATTCAAAATTAAAAGTTTATAGCTTAATAATTTAAATGATATCTGAGAAAAACCACCTAAAAAATTGATTCTGTCATTCACGTGTATGCGAGAATCCAGACCTTTCCTTGTCATTCCCGGCGAGTGAAGCGAGGGAAGGGAATCTTGATGCGGTAAAGGGGTGTTAAGATCCCCGCCTTCGCGGGGATGACAGGAGGAGGGATGCGGGGATGACAAGCTGAAGGTTTTTCCCAGGTTTCAAATAATCAAAACTATGGAGAACGATAAGTATTATTGGGGCTTACTACGCATTGCTCTTGGTTTTATCATGTTTTGGGCCTTCATTGACAAGCTCTTTGGGCTTGGCTTTGCCACGGCGCCGGAAAAATCGTGGCTAAATGGCGGCTCGCCCACGCTCGGTTTTCTTAAATTTGGCACCAAGGGGCCGTTTGCCGCCTGGTTCCAGGCCATTGCCGGCAATCCGCTGGTGGATTGGCTTTTTATGATCGGCCTGCTGCTGATCGGTTTAGCCTTACTGCTCGGGATCGGCGTGCGCATCGCCGGTTACTCGGGCGCGTTGATGATGCTGTTGATGTACGCGGCCTCCTTCATTCCGCCGGTCCACAATCCGATTCTGGACGAGCATCTGATTTACGCGCTTATTTTTTTGGCTTTTACCGCGGTCAAGCCGGGCACCGCTCTCGGACTTGGCGAACGCTGGTCGCAAACGGCTTTAGTTAAAAGATTTCCAATTTTAGAGTAAAGTAATAAATGTCCCCTGATCAAAAGAATTTGCGGCAACGAATATTTCCGGGCGATACAATCCTGGAAATCATCCTTAATGAAATAAAGGATGTTTTTTGGCACGCGGATTTTCGGGCTCAATTTTTGGCAATGGGGGTGTACGCGGCAATTATGATGGTCGCCTACTTTGTTTATCGCGCCAAAGAGCCTGAAGGCGTAGAAACGGTTGCCGCCGTAATCGCTTTCAGCCTGCTCGGCGCGTTCTTTATTTTCAGCGATTTTTTAAAAAGAAAAAAATTCTTGCCGCAGCGCCCGCAGTTTTGGTTTGATTCGTTTTGTTATCTTTCATTAATGGTCTATCTAATCACCCAGACCGGCGGTTATCAGTCGCCGATAATTTTTCCTCTGCTGTTTTTAACCGCCGTATCCGCGCCGCTTTACGGCAAGACCCTTGACACCATTGTTTTTATCGCTTTCGTCTCTTCATTGTATATTATTATTGAGGTCGGCTACGGCAGTTCGGAGTTGAGCGAGATATTTAAAGAATCAATGGAGGGGCTGGCGATTATGATTGCCGCCATTTCCGTAAAAATAACCTTATTGGTTTATCAAAAAAAAGTTATTGATAACGAGCGATTAAGCGGGCGTCAGTTGGAATTAACCAAAAAACTGGACGCGTCCAATATAGAGCTTGAATCTAAAGTTAAGGTCAAGACCAAGGATTTGCGAGCGGCTTTAAAGACCGCGGAAGGACATGAACAGGAGTTAAGCCGGCAAAAATCAGCCATTGTCAACATCCTTGACGACATCGCCGAGGAAAAAAATCAATCAATCATAGAAAAAGAAAAACTATCAAGAATTTTGCACAGTATCGGCGACGCGGTGCTGGTGGTTGATGAAAAGCGCAGGATAATTCTGTTTAATCGCGCCGCCGAGCGGATTACCGGTTATTTGACGGGCGAGGTGATCGGCCAGCCAGCCAGCGAAATACTGAAAATGGTGTTTGAACGCGACCGTTCGCCCAACAATATTATTGAAGAGGTTTTTAAATCCGGCAAGGTGCAAGAAATCACCAACCATACGCTGTTAATTAACAAAAACGGCAAAGAGATTTCAATCGCCGATAGCGCCGCGCCGATAACCGACCGCGACGGCAAGCTGTTTGGCTGTATCGTGGTTTTTCGCGATGTGACGCACGAGCGGGAGATTGACCGCCAGAAGTCCGAGTTTATCTCGGTCGCCTCGCATCAGCTGCGCACGCCCCTGACCAGCATCAAATGGTTTTTGGAGATGCTGTTGGACGGCGATGCGGGCGTTTTGAACAAGGAACAGCGGGAGATGGTGGAACAGGTTTTCCAGTCAGGCGAGCGGATGATTGACCTGGTCAACAAGCTGTTGAACGTGTCGCGGATTGAGTCCGGCCGGGTGGCGGTCAAACCGGTGCCAACCGATTTGAATATAATGATCAAAGGCGTGATTACCGAGCTTAATCTCATCGCGAAACAACGGGAAATAAAATTGAAGGTTAGCTCGCCGAAATTGCCGGAGATTAAGATTGACTCCAATTTGGTGCGGGAGGTGTTTATGAATCTTTTGTCCAACGCGATAAAATATTCAAAAAACAAATCGGCGGTAACTTTGACTGCCGCAGTGAAAGGGGAGGATATTTTATTTTCAATCGCGGACGAAGGGATCGGCATCCCGAAAAAAGAACAGGTCAAGATTTTCCATAAATTTTTTCGCGCCGAGAACGCGGTAGTGCGCGAAACCGAGGGCACCGGCATGGGACTTTATGTGGCAAAAAATGTAGTGGAGCTATCCGGCGGGCAGATCTGGTTCAAATCGGAAGAGGCTAAAGGCTCCACTTTCTTTTTTACTTTACCGGTCAGTGGTAGTAAAATGATAGAGGGGGAGAAATCGCTGATTTAAGATTGGGAGCTATATTAGTTTATTAGGTAAATTTAATATTATGACTAAAAAAATTCTAATCGTTGAAGATGATAAAACTTTGCAAATAGCGCTTAAAACCAAATTCCAAAAAGATCAGGAGCTGGAAATTTTACAGGCCTTTAACGGCAAAGAAGGTTTGGAAATTTTAGCCAAAGAACCCATTAACTTGATATTATTGGATATTGTTATGCCGGTGATGGATGGCATAGAAATGCTTAAACGGGTCAGGCAAGAGAAAAAATATGATGGGGTAAAAATTATCATCCTTACCAATTCCTCATCATTTGAAAGGTCTTTTCAGCTAGCTAATGTGGAATATTTAATTAAGAGTAATTATGGTTTGGACGAGATACTAACAAAAATAAAGGAGGCTTTAAATTAAAGTGAGAGCGTTGAATAATCCTGTCCTCAACTACGATTGGGGATATGAAACGCTCTCATCCCGAGCGTAGCGAGGGATCTCTTACCCTTTAAATATAAGATAACATTTTTAATTTGGATGAAATTCTTTAATTATTCAACAGTCTAAAAGTATGGCGGCGAATAAAAAAATTTTAGTAATAGAAGACGACAAATTTTTGCGCAAGGTTTATGAGAGTAAATTACCCAAAGAGGGCTATTTGGTCATTTCGGCCGGTGACGGCGAAGCCGGCCTGGCGGCGATGAAAAAAGAGCTGCCGGACTTGGTTCTCTTAGACCTGATTATGCCCAAGATGACCGGTTTTGATGTTTTGGTGGAGGTAAAAAAAGACCCAAAATTAGCCAAAATTCCGATTTTAGTCCTGTCCAACCTCGGTCAGGACGAGGACAATGCTCATGCCAAAGCACTTGGCGCCAGAGATTTTATGATTAAGTCTAATTTTTCCATCAAAGAGGTGGTGGAAAAAATCAAAGCTTATCTGAAATAAGCCCCTTGCGGAAAATTTGTTGATTTGCTTAAAATCTGCTATAATTGTGTATAAGTTTGGCTATCCAATAATTGTCATTGCGAGGAGCGCCTTTAGCCCTGGGCTTGACCCGGGGGACGAAGCCCTGCCTGCCGGCAGGCAGGAATCTCCGGTTAATACCAACAAACGATGATTTTAACCAGAGATCGCTCGCCTCGCTGTTGCTTCGGCGAAGCGGGCCACGCTCCTTTCAGTCGCTCGCGATGACAAATAATAAATAATTAAGACTGTTATACATCCAACAACAAATTTTTAATATATTAATTTTTTAAAATTTTATTCACCCCGTTAGATAGTAACGGGATAAAAAATTTATGATTAGAAACAAAGAAACATCTAACGGGGGGATCAAAGCTAAACAGGGGCGCGGTTTCACTCTGCTGGAACTCCTGATCGTCATCGCCATCATCGCGATTCTTTCGGTTATTTTGGTTCTGGTCTTGAACCCGGCAGAAACTTTAAAGAAATCGCGCGACGCGCAAAGAATCTCGGATTTGAATACGGTTAAAACGGCCCTGGGGTTGATTTTGACCTCAAGTTCAACACCGTATCTAACTCCAGGAAATACTACTTGCATAGGAGGTACCACGGCGACTTTGTATGTTAGCGCAACTGGAATTTCAACTGGTTTCGGTGGTTCATTTGCAGCTATTAACGCAAGCAGCAGTTCATCGGTTGATGGAACAGGATGGCTACCAGTTAATTTTACTTGGTTAGCCGGCGGTTCGCCAATTTCTAATATACCGCTTGATCCAATCAATTCAGCTAGTAGTACAGCTTTAAATGACTATAGTTTAGTTTATCGTTATGGATGCAATAAGACCGCCATGACTTTTGAGGTTGATGGGAGGCTAGAAAGCGATGCCTATACTGTTGATGACAACAAAATGACAAAGGATGGCGGAAATAACGCAAATTTATATGAAGTTGGTACTGTTCTAACTTTAATTCAATAAATTTGATAATTTGATAGGTATTAAAACAGTCCCGACATTTCGTCGGGGCTGTTTTTTTGTTATAATGTTATAATATAGTTGCGTGAAAAGTAAAATAAATTATGCTCAAAGCAATTTCATTTATTAATCAGGCGGCCCCGGTGTTAATTATTTTTGTCTATATTTTCGCCTTGTATGCTTATGTCGCCAATGGCGCGAAGACCAAATCATTTCTCAAAATCGGCGCGGCCGCGCTTTTGTTTTTCTATCCGCTGGTGGCGATTTTGGAAACCTACGCTCAATATAATGTCTGGCTTAACGACGCCGTCGGCAAAAATTTTTTGCCGCCCGTCACTCCGATTACTTATTTCCTGCAGTATTCTTTCACCCATTTTTGGCTGGGTCAGCTGATCGGCGTTGCGCTGGCTATAATATTTTATCTATCCTCTCGCCTGCTGGCCAAACGCCGGCCTTGGCTGTTTTTGGAAGGGGAGACTGAACTCGGTTTGGTCTGCGCGCTTATTGCCGGCTGGCCGGGCTTTGTTTTATTCTTACCGTTGATTTTTATCACAGCCGTTCCCTGGACGATTTTCCGACAGGTTGTCTTAAAGCAAGAACGAACGACTTTGGGCGGGGCTTTTTTGCTGGCAGCGGGGTTAACTTTGATTTTTGGTAGTTGGGCGATTGAAGTTTTGCGACTCGGTGTGTTGCGTATTTGATTTTGTGTTATTCCTCCCCTTTTTCGAAAGGGGAGGTTAGGAGGGGTTAAGCGTCTGGATACAACCCACCCCAACCCTCCCTTTCGCTAAGGGAGGGGGAAACACGAACATCCAACCCACCCCAACCCTCCCTTTCGCTAAGGGAGGGGGAAATGCGAGCTTTTCCTCCCCTTTTTCGAAAGGGGAGGTTAGGAGGGGTTAAGATGCCCGCAACTTTTTTGGCTTCTCAAGACAAATGTGTTATAATAATAAGGTATTAACAGCCTTATTTTTTGTTGGCTAAGTTTTAATATCGTGCACATTAAGGAGGAAAAATTGAAAGAGCTTCTCTTAGAATCCGGGTTAATTGACGCGGGCGTTTTTGCTTCGGCGAAAGAAGAGGCCTTTAGGGGCGGTCAGCAGGTGAGCGAGGTCTTGATTGGCAGAGAAGATATTACCGAGGATTATTTGGTTGAGTTGCTTCAGCCCTATTTTGCCGTACCGGTAGTTAACCTGAAAAAAGTTACCATTCCGCAGGAGACTTTGTTTTTGTTGACCGAAACCTACGCTAAATCAAACGGGGTGGTGCTGTTCGCTTTTGACGATCAAAAAAAAGAGGCGAAGCTTGCCATGCTTGATCCGCTGGATTATGACACGATAGAATTCGTGCGGACAAAGCTCGGAGTCTGGGTTGAACCGCATCTCACCACTCACACCAGCTTGCGTTTTGGGCTGAAGCAGTATAAGAAAAAAATCGGCGAGGACTTCAATCAGATTATTGAGGAAAACATCAAAAAATCTTTCAATCTTTCGGGCGAGACCGACCTCTCAAAAATGGCCGAAGCGGTGCCGGTGATTACTATTTTGGACAGCATTTTGGAGAACGCGGTCTCGCTCGGCGCCTCGGATATTCATTTTGAACAACTGCCGAAAAAACTGCTGATTCGCTATCGCGTTGACGGCATTATGCAGGAAATTTTAAGTTTGCCGAATGTGATTTCGCCGATTATGGTGGCGCGGGTGAAAATACTTGCCAATCTGCAAATAGACGAGCATCGCGTGCCGCAGGACGGCCGCTTCCATTTTGAGATGGAGGAAGGGGGCCGTGTTGATATCCGCGTCAACGTGATGCCGGTTTTGAACGGGGAAAAAGTGGAGATGCGTCTGTTGAAAAGTTCAACCCGCCCGCTTTCGTTAAACGAGCTCGGGCTGTCTGATGAGGCGGCGAAAATCGTTTACGACGAGATTAAAAAGCCGCATGGCATGATTCTGGTCACCGGCCCGACCGGCCATGGCAAAACCACCACTCTTTATTCAATTTTACATCTACTGAATACCCCGAAGGTTAATATCACCACCATTGAAGACCCGATAGAATACGAGGTTTCGCGCATCAACCAGACGCAGGTCAACGCGAAAACCGGCGTGACCTTCGCCAACGGTTTAAGGAGTCTGATGCGCCAGAATCCGGACATCATTATGATCGGTGAAATCCGCGATAATGAAACAGTGGACATCGGCGTGCACGCGGCGCTGACCGGCCATCTGGTGCTTTCAAGCTTGCACACCAATGATGCCGCCTCGGCCATTCCGCGGCTCCTGGATATGAGCGCGCAGGCGTTTTTGCTCGCCTCAACGCTCAACCTGATTATCGCCCAGCGTCTGGTACGCAAAATTTGCACCGCCTGCATTCAATCCTATAAAAACTCGCCGACCACCATCAATATCATCAAAACCCAGCTAAAATCAATCGGCAAAGAAAAATCGGCAAAAAGCTTGATTCCGGAAATACTTTTTCGCGGCAAGGGCTGTAAAATTTGCGGCAATTCCGGCTTCACCGGCCAGATCGGCATATTTGAAATCCTGCAAGTGAGCGAGCAGATGAAAAAACTGATTTCCCAAACGGTTTCCGCCGATCAGCTGAAAAAGCTCGCCAGCGCCGAAGGCATGACCACCCTATTTGAAGACGGCCTAATGAAGGTGGAAAAGGGCCTGACGACGATTGAGGAAGTTCTTCGCGTTGTTAGAGAATAAAATGTAAATATTTAGTAATAAATCCAATATCCAAAGTACTAAATCCTGTTTGATTAAATCCTAAATCCAAAGCACTAAATCCTAAACAAATTCAAATGATCAAAATTAGAAATTCAAAACGAACAGCAAATCCAGTTTTGGATTTAAAAAATTTGGATTTTGTATTTGTTTAGAGTTTAGGATTTTGAATTTTGATTTTTTTAATTTTTTTGTCACCCTACATTTTAAATTAATTAAGATGCCAATTTATTCATATGAAGCCACTAATCCGGACGGCGAGGAAATCGTCGGCGAAATCAACGCGACCACCGAGGCGGAGGCGGTCGGGGCGTTGTCGCGTAAAAAACTGGCTATTTCCTTGGTTAAAGAAAAAACCGCGCGAGCCTCGCATGGCCTGGAGGTTCATCTGTTTGAACGTTTTACCACGCTGGATCGGATAATTATCGTCCGCAATTTGGCCGTAACCATCAAAGCAGGGCTGTCAATCCTGGAGTCGCTGGAAATTCTGATCAATGATGCCGGCAAAAAAATAATCAAAGAGATTCTGCTTTCGGCCAAGGGCAACGTGCAGAACGGCCAGCCGTTTTCCAAAACTTTTGAGGACTACAAGAAGCATTTTCCGCCGATTTTTGTCGGCATGGTCAAAGCCGGCGAGCTGTCCGGCCAGCTGGATAAAAGTTTGGAAGAATTGTCGCGGCACATGAACAAAGAGTACGCGCTGGTCAAGAAAGTGAAATCAGCGCTGGCTTATCCGATTATTTTGTTGATCGCTTCGGCCGGCATCGTCGGGCTGCTGCTCGGTTTTGTTCTGCCGCGCCTGACCAAAACATTCGCGCAGAGCAATATGTCTCTGCCGGCGGTGACGCGCGGCCTGATCTACTTGAGCAATCTAGTGAGCTACAGTCTTTGGCTGGATGCGGGCATTATTGCCGCCAGCGTGCTGTTTTTCAGCACTTTCCGCAAAACCGCGCTCGGCCGCAAGTTTTTTTCGGGCTTGGCGCTGAAAATTCCGGTGGCGAAAAATCTGTTTAAAAAAGTAATTCTGGTGCGTTTTACGCGGACTTTAGGCAGTCTGATCGCGAGCGGGCTTTCCATCGTTGAAGCTTTAGGGCTATCCAGCCATGTGGTCGGCAATTATTATTATGAATTAGCCATTACTGACTCAATCAACGATATTAAAAATGGCATACCGCTTTCCGAATGCTTGAGGCGGCATCAGGATTTATTCCCGAATTTCTTGACCAGTTTGCTGACGGTGGGCGAGAAGACCGGCTCGCTGGAGTCGGTGTTGAAAACCTTCTCCGATTTTTACGACGACGAAGTTGATAACGCTCTGAAAGACCTGACCACTTTTTTGGAGCCGATACTATTATTAATTATGGGCTTGATTGTCGGTTTGATCGCCATTGCGATCTTGATGCCGATTTATCAGATGGTGGGGAAGTTTGTTTGAGGACTTTTTGGGACAATTGACAATTGACATTTGACATGGAGACAATTGACAATTGACCGGGGGACATTTGACCAGTAAAAAATTATGAATAAAAAATTTAGATTTCTTGATTTTCAGGTTTATAAAGACGCTAAAGAGTTGAGAAAAGGTCTGAAAGTATTGAGTCATAAGTTTCCCAAAGATGAAGATTATTGTTTAAGGACACAATTATGGCGAGCCTTGGATTCCATTATTTTAAACATCGCTGAGGGAAGTGACAGGAGCACAGATAAGGATTTCGCCCATTTTTTAAATACTTCGAGTGCGTCATTGAATGAAGTGGTGGCTTGTATCGATATCGCAAATGATAGTAAGTATATTTCTGATGAAGAAATGAATAAACACTTTGATCTTTGTTATAATTTAGGCAATCAAATAACGGCCTTTAGAAAAAAATTGTTGTATGAACCGACGAAATAAATCAGTTAATTGTCAAATGTCAAATGTCAAATGTTCTAAGGGGTTTTCCCTGATTGAGCTGATGATGGTCATCGCTATTCTGGTGATTCTCGCCACCATTGTCAACGGTTATTATTTGAATTATTTGAAAAATACACAACTGGATAGCTCCGGCAAGTTGGTTGCCTCGACCCTAATCAAGGCGCGCGACAAGGCGATGGCCGGGGAGGCGGACAGGAATTGGGGAGTGCGGCTGGTTAACGGCACTGATGATTATTATGAATTATTTTCCAGTCCGACCGATTACGCGAGCGCTTCCAAAACGGTTAAGGAGACGATTTTTCTGGATAGCGGTGTAAATTTTTCAACACCGTCAGCAGGCGCGAGTTCCACTGCCATTTTCAGCAAAATTTCCGGCACCACCACCGTAGCGAGCGTTGTCCTGATATCCAATTTTGGTGGCACGAGCACGGTTTCAGTTTCGGCGCAGGGGAGGGTGGAATAGGGAGGACAATTGACCGGGGTGCAGGGACAATTGACAAAAAAACAATTGACATTTGACAATTGACCAAAATGCAAATAATCAAATTACATGTTAAAAATATTTATCAAATTCTAAAATCAAATCTTCCCAGAAAGTCAAATGTCCTTATGTCAAATGTCCCCACAGTCAAATGTCAAATGTCCCCACAGTCAAATGTCCTCAAGAATAATCAGGGTCAGCTGCTTTTGGAGATTCTGATTGCGGTTGGGGTAGCGGCGGTGGTGCTGTCGGTGGTTTCACAGTTGGTTTTGGTCAGCCTTAATTCCAATAAGGCGACGGTGGAAAGCACCGTGGCGGAAAATCTGGCGCAGGAAGAGTTTAAGGCGGTGGAGGCGATCGCTTTTTCCAAATGGCAGAACCTTTATAATTTAACCAAGGCGACCACGAGCCATTACTTTGCCACCTCAACCGCTGGCGTTTGGGCGACCAGCACCGGTGATGAAATAGTCAGTCTTAACGGTTTAAGTTTTACCCGTTATTTTACCAGCGCCAATGTCTGCCGGGACGATGCTACGCGCGCGATTATTACCACCGCCGGCGTACCGCCCTGCACGGCCGGAAATTCGGATGATCCTTCCACTCAAAAAATAACCGTTACCGTCAGCTGGTCCGGCGGCACGATAACCAGAAGCGATCAGCTGACCCGTTGGCGCAATCAGATCTGTACGCAGACCAGCTGGAACTCTACCGGCAGTGGTACCACCACCTGTCCCGCCACTTTTTATGAAAGCAAGACCAACATTGATATCAGCGTGCCGGGCAGTATAAAATTGCTGGCGAATTAGGACATTTGACCAAGGGGACATTTGACAATTGACATAAGGACATTTGACAAATTCACGAATTAACAAATTACAAATTTAGATCACATGGACGGAAATAAGAAAAATATAGTAATAATAGGAATAATCGCAATAACCATCATGGTTTTTGGTTTTGTTGTCTGGTGGCAGGTGGATTTTAATAAAAAAACCATAGTACCGGTGACTGTGCCGGTGGAAATGCCGGATCAAACAATAACGGCAGTGGATGCTTATGATTTGGCATTAGCCAGGGCGCGTGCATGGGATACGGAGGCAAAACTTTCCAGAATTAATTC
>Ga0265292_1001822_pt1 | contig 17015 bp, 10 predicted proteins | sample Munlanlewell296A_FD_189080 | JGI IMG/M metagenome (GOLD analysis project Ga0265292, IMG submission 189080) | Leachate microbial communities from a municipal landfill in Southern Ontario, Canada - Leachate well 296A | ecosystem: Engineered > Solid waste > Landfill > Unclassified | place: Canada... | reverse complement strand
CAACACAGTGTAGAGTTGTGGGACGGAAGTATTTCTCTGCTCCAGCTTCATTCTATTGTATGGGATCCCAGAAAAAATATTTCTTGCCCGGTTACAATTCTTACCGATGTTCAGAATTTATTGCTCGGTTCTGAAGGCGCAACCGCCATGTTCGCGCGCCAAAAAGGCGCGTCGGAAGAACAGCTTCCGTATCTTGAGTTGGCGCTGAAGAATTTTGCTGAAATTGTTTCCCGCGATCTACACTGCGATTTTGCGAACACACCAGGCAGCGGTGCAGCAGGAGGACTGGCATTTGGATTACTCTCTGCATGCTCGTCGGAGATTGTTTCTGGCATCGAATATATTCTAGATACAGTAGGATTTAACGATGCGCTGGCATCATGCGATTGCGTTATTACTACCGAGGGAATGTTGGACGAACAAACGTTGTCTGGAAAAGGAATCGCGGGTATTGCGCAGCGTGCACGGCAGCAACAGAAGCCGGTTCACGTATTTGCCGGACGTGTACACGGTGATGAACAAAGATTAACAAGCACACTCGGTCTTACATCCCTCACCCAAATTTCTCCGGCGGATCTTTCTACTCAGCAAGCACTGCGTGATGCCAGCTGGCTGTTAGCAGACGCTGTGTATCATTTTCAATTTTACTAACAACAGTTTTCAAAAAGAAACAATTGAACTATTGGAGGCACTGAAATAATGCGTAACGTTTATCCCTATTTTTTTCTTTTTATTTTTTACTTCAACAATACATTTTCCCAATCAATTGACGATCTGGGAATCCACGTCTCAACAACAGACAGACAATTTGTCTTCACCAATAAAGAAGCGGGGACCTATCACGGAGAAGTAAATGCTTCGAATGCCGGCGGATGGCAGGGGTGGTTCATCAATGCGGAAAAAATTGTTCACGACTATTCCATCATCGTCAACGATACAATGCTGGATCGCAACAACGCCCGCTCCGTTGTGTTTCCGCACCAAGTACAACGATATTACCCGAACGGCATACGGGAAGTTATGACGCTGTTGGACAGTAACGATATCTTATTGATTGAAGTAAACAATTCCTCGGCAAAGATCTCGTTGAGGACGACAGATAATTTTCAACTGGATACACTTGGAAAACCGAATGAGCTACACTGGAAGCGGACTAATCCTGCTTCAGAAATAGTCCCGACAGAAATCATCATCACAAGAAGTATTCAACACCAATCAACTGTTTTTGCCATTGCGGCAGGAAGAACAACGGTGAATCTGCGATCCATCTCACGCACAGCAGCAATTGACCCCGAGCCGTTCATCACAAAGCGCAAAACACGGATGCAGGCGGTGCTGCGGCTTTCGCCAACAACAACCAGCAGTAAAGAATTGACAACAGCGATCGCCTGGGCAAAACTTCAAGTTGACGCACTTATCATGAACCAGTCGATTGGCGGTGCACGGACCAAAGGAATCTTTGCGGGATTACCCTGGTTCAATAATTATTGGGGGCGCGATTCGTTCATCTCTCTTCCTGGTGCAACCTATGTGATCGGAAATTTCATTGATGCCCGCGATGTCCTCCGATCCTATGCCGCATTTCAGGAACTCGATACCACCAGCACTAACTACGGACGGATTCCAAATCTAGCGACACCGCAATCAGTTATCTATAATACTGCGGACGGAGCACCGTGGTTTGTCCGTTCGTTATTGGAATATGTGCAGTATTCCGGGGATACAGATTTTGTCCGGGAGATGTATCCGGTCGTCGTCCGGTCTATCGACGGCACACTGAAATATCATTGCGACTCTCTCGGATTCCTGACACATACCGATGCCGAAAGCTGGATGGATGCCGTCGGCCCCGATGGTCCCTGGTCTCCTCGCGGTAACCGCGCAAACGATATTCAGGCTCTTTGGCATCAGCAACTCACTGCCGGAATTTTCTTTGCCAAAACATATAACAAAACGGAAACAGCTTCGCGATGGAAAATCATTGCCGACAAACTGGAAACAAATTTCAGCAACTATTTTGTCGATACAGCAAATGGATTGATCTATGATCATTTGACCAATAACGGAACGCCGTCCGTCGAACTACGACCGAACCAATTGTTTACATTGGATATGCTGATGCCTGAATCGATTCGCCGTTCCGTTGTTAATACCGTGCTGAACGAACTGGTATTCGAACACGGCACAGCAACCCTGGCGCAAAACGATTCCAATTTCCACCCACACCACGAATTCCCGCCATATTATGTAAAAGATGCCGCATACCATAATGGCACGGTATGGACCTGGCTTAATGGCGCTGCAGTTCACTCTGCCGTACGGTATGATCTGCAGGATGTTGTCTATCCGATAACGATGAACTCCGTCCATCAGATGCTCCACCGTGGAACGGTCGGAGCTTTATCCGAATTGCTGGATGCGCATCCGCGGAGAAAGAACAATGGAACATACGACGAACCGAAACTCTCCGGCACGTATTCTCAGGCGTGGAGCCTGGCGGAATTCGTCCGATCTGTCTATCAGGAGTATTTTGGATTCAGCACGGACGTACTCACTTCCACAATTCGTATCCATCCGCATCTTCCTTCCGCGCTTACCTCAACAGTATTTGAGCAGCGCGTTGAGAATGGTTCTGTAACTGTTTCTTATCAGCGTACGGGTGATAAAATTAATGTCACAGTAACTCCAAATGGATTAAGAAAATCGTATTCCGTGGATTACCGTTGGACATATAAGAACGGAAATGCCGTCGTATCCACTGCGATAGTGAATCCCGGCATCCCACTCTCATTTGAACATACCGCAACATCATTTACTATCATTCAAAGCAAAAAGCGAACAGTTTACAAAAAGAATGATCCGAAGGTCTTCCTGAAACACATTTCAAACACTTGGAATTTTGCAGCACCCCGTTTGGCAACACCTGATCTCAACAAGAAATTCCGGGTTTTGCGGGGACCGTCCTATCCTCTGCTTACGCACACAACAGTCAAAGCGCAAAACCGATTGGCGCACCTTCTTGCGGAAACTACCGATCCCGGCGGCGATGACACCGGAATTCCGGGTTCATACCAATATCCCACTAGTCAGCACTTTAAAAAAGGAATACTTGATATTACCGGCGCATCATTCCGGTATGACAGCATGAATCTTTACTGCCGTCTTACCTTTTCCGAACTGTACGATCCTGGGTGGCATCCCGAATATGGTTTTCAATTGACACTTGCCGCCATCGCGATTAATACGGGCGGTGGAACGGAACGATTTGTCGGAGCGAATGCTCGGTATACGCTGGATTCATCACGTGCATACGACAAATTGATTCTTGTTGGAGGTGGCGTACGGATCATCAATGCGGCGGGAACAATTCTTTGTGAATACATCCCGCGACAGGAAGACGCTGCGGATCCGATCGGAAATGTACGGAACCGGTCAATTGAGTTTGCTGTGCCACTTGAGTATCTTGGAGCACCGCACAACTCATGGAAAATTTCTGTCCTTGTTGGAGCACAGGATGATCACGGAGGGGCCGGGATCGGCGAATTTCGCACTATTCAACAAGAAGTCACGGAATGGCTCGGCGGAGGGAACAATAACCCGAACGATTCAAACGTCTATGATGTTATGATGATACACTAATCTTTTTTAAACGGAGGAACTATGTTTTTTTTAATCTTTATTCTTGTCGCAGTAGCGGCATTCGTTTCTTGGCGTACGATGCGCGTCAACCCGAACACAGCCGGATCAGCCAACATTTCGATGATGGTTGCCGTCGGTGCAGGGCTTGTGGCGTTATCTAACTGTTTTACTGTCATTCCCGCAGGCAGTGTCGGTGTTGTAGATTTTTTTGGCACAGTCTCCGACAATACTCTGAAATCTGGAATCAATTTCGTCAATCCACTCGCTCGAATCATTAAAATGTCCATCAAAACTCAGGAGATTAAGGAAGTGATGGATGTTCCGTCCAAAGAAGGATTAACCGTGCAACTGGAGGTGAGTTTGTTGTATCATTTGAATCCGGAAAAAGCGGCTGATGTGTATAAAACTGTTGGAGAAGAATATGAAAGTATCATCATCGAACCGCAGTTCCGTTCCGTAACCCGAGGTGTTACCGCAAGTTTTGAAGCAAAAGCGCTCTATACATCCGAACGTGAACATCTTTCTCAACTGCTGCAAAATGAGATTGTCAAAGCAACTTCAGAACGGGGTATCACGGTAGAATCTGCACCGCTGCGACGCGTGACGCTTCCTGCAGGACTTTCCGCATCCATCGAACAGAAACTGCAGTCCGAACAGGAAAGCCAGCGGATGCAATTTGTATTGACGAAAGAAAAACAGGAAGCTGACCGTAAACGGATCGAAGCGCAAGGTATTTCCGACTTCCAGAAAATTGTCAACCAAGGCCTGAACTCACAGCTGCTTACTTGGAAAGGAATCGAAGCAACAGAAAAACTCGCAAACTCGCCTAATACCAAAGTCATTATTGTTGGCGGAAAAGACGGACTACCCCTTATCCTCGATACAAAATAGACGATCCCCCATGTAGTATGTAGTAAAAGATAAAGCAGGGTAACTCCCTGCTTTTTTCTTTTCGTAAAAATCTCTATACTCTTTGCATGGAACAGAACAAGCCTACATCCGCCGTTGTCACCGATGTTCTCACAATTGTCCTTATCACGATTGGTACGCTAGGTTTGTCCATTCAATTCCAACTGTATCAAACGCTGCACGACATCATTCATTTCTATCATGGGTATTATCTCGGTGAGTTTCTTTTTACGCTCACGATCCTATCTGTGCTGTTCATGATTTTTTCGTACCGCCGCTGGCGCGAATTAAAAAGTGAAATCGAAGTACGCATTGCAGCAGAAGTCTCCCGGTCGTCAATGGAACAACGGAATGAAGCGCTGTTGACTTCGATTCCCAATCTTACCTATCGTCTTCGTATTGACGGAACCTATCTTGATTTTCGCGCAGGAAATCCCGGAGACCTTGTCGCTCCGCCGGAGAATATCATCGGAATGAATATTAAGAACCGGCTGCCGAAACAGATTGCCGAACAGATGGTGCGTTTTTCACAGCTCGCGTTGAACACAAACTCCATACAAACATACGAATACGAACTAGATCTGAATAAGCAAAAACATCGTTATCAGGCTAGGATCATCTCATGCGGGAAGGATGAAGTATTCGTTCTTGTGCGGAAGCTTGAAGATACGGATGTGATTTCTGCTGCTCTGGCACAATCCGAAACGAGGTTCCGCGAAGTGGTGGAGAGTTTGAGCGAAGGATTAATTATTACAGATCTGCAAGACAACGTCATCTATATCAATCAGCGTATGTGCGAACTGTCCGGCTGGTCGTTCGACGAAATGAAGAACAAACCGGGGTATACTTTACTGTTGCCGAAAGAACGCTGGCATGAGATCCAGCAGCGGAATGCGGTCCGGGGGAAAGGTGTCGCTGAACGCTACGACCTGGAGATGCTCCGAAAAGACGAAAAGAAATTCTGGGCGGAAATCTACGGATCGCCGTTGCGTGACACCCATAAAAAAATTATCGGCACCATCGGCACGATCACGGATATTACCGAACGAAAATGGAACGAGCGGCTTCAATCGGCGTTGTATCGTATCACCGACGTTACCCGTTCGTCGAAAGACATTCAACAATTGTTCCGCAGCTTGCATGCCATTATCGGCGAATTGATGTATGCAAAAAATTTCTACATCGCCTTGTATGACCCCGTCAGCCGCATGATCAGTTTTCCTTATTTTGTGGACGAAGTCGATGTCCCCCCTCCTCCGAGAAGATTTTCACACGGTTCAACCGAGTATATTATTGAAACGGGAAATATCCTGCACGCCCCCGCACCAATCTTCGACACCATGTTCCAGAAAGGAGATCTAGATTTGATCGGCGCTCCCGCCGTTGACTGGCTCGGCGTTCCGCTCACTTCCGGCGGGAAAACATTCGGTGTGATGACCATTCAGAGTTACGATCCAAAAATTATCTTTACAGACCGGGAAAAAGAGATTCTGATCTTTGTGTCTCAGCATATTGCATCGGCCATTCAACAAAAGTCCGAAGAGGAACGGTTCCGCGCCGTGTGGGAACATTCTGCTGACGGAATGCGAGTGACGGACAAGGACGGCAATATTGTGATGGTGAACGAAGCATACTGCAAACTTGCAAACAAACAAAAGGATGACTTGATCGGGCGACCATTCCATGTCATCTATACCGAAGCACGGATGAAGGCAGATCGGGGAGCGGAAGAATATCAACAACGGTTCAAAAACGGTACGATCCAGCCGCGGTCTGAAGCGCTCATTTATCTCTGGGATAACCGGATATTGAATGTGGAGATGACCACTTCGTTCATCACTGTCGGCATTAATGAAAAAATGCTGCTCAGTATTTTCCGCGACATTTCTGATCGGAAGCGTTTGGAAGATCAGCTGCTGCATGCTCAAAAGATGGATTCTATCGGAGTACTTGCCGGAGGAATCGCGCACGACTTCAACAACGTTCTCGCAATGATTCTCGGTTCGGCGGAATTGGTAAAACATAAAGCAAAGAATTATCCGGACATTCTGAAGTTTGCCCAGATGATTGCCGGAGCCGCTGAACGAGGTTCCGGCATTGCTAAACAGCTGTTGATGTTCGCCCGCACTGAACGCGGGTGTATGAAACCCCTCTCCCTCTCCGCAATTACATTGGATGTCTGCAAACTGCTTGAACACTCTATTCCGAAATCTGTCGCAATCCAGACTAATTTTCTTACCGGCAACGATGTGATTATGGGAGATGAAGACCAGCTACATCAAGTACTGATTAACCTTGCGGTGAATGCGCGTGACGCCATTGAACATTCAAAAAATACCGGCGTATTATCATTTACCGCCGGCAATGCCGACGGCGTAGATTTACAACGCACGTTCCCTGATGCGGAAGACAGACTCTACGTTTCCCTTACGGTGTCGGATTCCGGATGCGGAATGGATGAAGAGACAGTGAAACGGATGTACGAACCGTTCTTCTCCACAAAAGAGCGTGGAAAAGGAACCGGACTTGGACTTGCAATCGTTCACGGCATTGTGAAATCGCATTACGGACTGATCAACGTTAGCAGTACTGTCGGGGCTGGAACAACCTTCACGTTGTATTTTCCGGCAACACACGTCATCGAAGAATTAAAGACGGTCACACATTCTCTCCCACCGGGGATCGAGTCAATCAACCGGCGTTCGATAAAAAAAGTGATGATTGTTGATGACGAAAAGGATCTTGTTTCGATGTTACAGGAGATTTTGGAAACCGAAGGCTACCGGGTGATCACTGCCGGAGACGGTGTTCAGGCAATCGAACTATACGAACGAGAGAAAGAAAATCTCGGAATCATTATTTCCGACCTCGGCATGCCGAATATGGACGGGCGCGAACTGATGAGGGAGCTGCTGGCCAGAAACGCGACCGTTCGTTTTATTTTCATTACAGGGTATCTGGATAAAGACTCGAAAAATGAATTATTTGAAATGGGAGCGCGTGATGTGTTGTTGAAGCCGTTCACTTCCGAAGGCGTGCTGGAAACCGTGCACCGCGTTTCGGAATCACTTTATGCCGTCTGACGCGGCAGTGATCGTTTCCATTCCGCATATCCGAGCAGTGCAAGACCGAAATACACCGTATACAAAAACATCGTGAAGTACAATCCTTTTACTCCATACATTCCGATCGAACCGATATTCACGATCGTCCAGAGAATCCAGTTCTCGATGTACTTCTTCGCCATCATCCACTGCGCCGCCATACTCAACACTGCCAGAAACGAATCCACATACGGCAGTGATGCGTCAGTCAATTGATGCAGAACAAATCCCAGCAGCGTTGTTGCGGAAACGGTAAAGAACGCCGTAAGAGTATACACATGGCGTGAAGCCCAAGAGACATGTAGTGTGGAATGACCGTTCCCGCCGTACAGCCATTTATACCAACCGTATACCTGCAGCACGATAAAGAATACCTGCAATCCCATGTCGGCATATAATTTTACATCAAAAAAAATGAAAATATAAGCGAACACCGAAATAATACCGAGGGGATAACACCAGACATTCTGACGAGTGACAAGGTAGACGGAGATCAACCCCAGGATGACTGCAACGATCTCGGGAGCATTGTCGGGAATCGCCATGGTCAATGAGTGATATGCGGATGGATGATGAACAACAGCAGTGCTCCCCGTAAAACATTCACCGACACCGATGAACCGGTCGCCTCATTACTCAACCCTTCGCGCACGCCGAGCTCCAACGATTCTTTTTTCAACGGATATTTCAAACCGGATGTGGTAATACCGCTGCTCTTCCCCATCGGCACCAGTGAAATCTGCTGTCCAAGTACAGTACGAAACCGGATCGATTTCCGCACCACTTCCACAGTGCAGCGCTCATCGAAAAAGCGCAGCGTCAGTTTCCGGTGGTACTTTAGCAGGATGCTAAAGTTGGAAATGGTATGGTCCGGCCGGTCCCCTGTCGCTCCGATAACTGTCGCGGAGGTAATGCCGTTTTCCAGCAGATGGTCCAACGCTTTTTCAAGATCGGTGTTGTATTGGTTGGGATTGTGTACAATGGGCACGGAAGAAAAATAATGACGGGTCTTTTGCGTAATGGAATCGAGATCGCCGATGATTACGTGTGGAGTAATGCCGAACGGACGGGCCTTATTCGCCCCTCCGTCTGCACAAATAATAAACGGTTTGGTTTTTAATAACGGAGCAATCAATTTCAACGACGGCATTTCGCCGTTGCAGATAACGAGCGCATGTTTTTGTTTCGGTGTATTCATCAACCGTTTTCCTTTGCCGGATCGTAACACCGATCCGGCTGTTTGTTGTGTTACCACTGCACCGACATGCCAAACATATAATTCCGCTCGGCTGCCGGAAAAAATGCGTTTCCTTCGCCGTTCTGCAGATAGAGTGTGTTCAGCAGATTCCTCACTTCGCCCCGCACACCGATCTCTGCATCTCCTGTTGCCGTCAGCGCCAGCACCGATTCAACATTCAGCACCGTGTATGCATCGTTCCGGTTCAACGAATTCTTAAAGTTGTCCGTGTAAAATGCACCAACATGTTTTGCCACGAGCGAGATGGACGAACCATCGCGCTGATAGGTAAGCCGGAGGTTTGCCGTAACGCCGGGAAACCCTGCAATAGGATTGTTGTTCAGCGAAGTGCGGTAGACCGTGCCGCCGGAAAAGCTATCCACAACCGCAAAAGAAACAATGTTATTGGTTGAAATTGATGCATTGCCGCTGACAACGAAATAATCCATCAACTGCACGGCTGCATCGAACTCCGCACCCAGGTGACGGGTGCGTGGTGCATTACCATACACAGGATTTCCGAAAATATCAACCTGTCCGGACTTGACCAATTCATCCGTGAACTCCATTAAATACACGTTGCTGTTCACTTCAATGCCATCCGCATGATATCCGGCGCCAAGTTCAATATTCAGCAATTGTTCGGGCTTCACCAGCGGTTTATCAAAATCATATTTTGGAGATCCGCCTGATGTGTCCACAGAGAATTGGGGAACGGCGTTGGGATCCCAATACGCATCTTCGGCCGCATAGAGATTCCGCATTCGCGGTTCACGTGTTGTGTAACCAAATGAAACATACGCATTCCATTCCTCCGTCACGTTGTAATTCAATCCCAGACGGGGATTAACGAATAGATACGGTACGCTGAACGAATGATCCAGAAATTTTTCATTCCGGATCTGATATTCATTATATGCCAGCTGCAGGTTCGCCATCAGTGTCATCTCATCCTGCAGTTTGAAATTCTCTGTCATATACACGGACGCCATGTGCTTGATCCCGTCATATTGATAAAAACGGTATTCCGGATCGTAGTGAGACGGCAAGCCTTCGGCATACTGGATCTTTCCCCAATGTTTTCCGAGATGATACCGATATTCACCACCGACAGTCAATTCGCCGCGATCATGCTGCCATTCGTACCGCGGCAACCATCCCCATTGCAGAAGGTCGACACCTGCCCGGATGATCGCATTGGAAATTGTCGGCGTGGGAACAAACCCGTGAAGACTGTCCACGCGCAATGTTGCCGCATCCCCCCAGGAACCGTCGATGTCAAATTGGCCATGGCTGTCATAGAAAAATACTGTATTGTCCAATTTTTCCGTTGCGGAGATCTTCCATTCATTTAGGATCTCATAGTGCGGCTGATAGAATTTTTCTTTCTCCTCGGTGCGGCGGATGTTTCCGCTTTCATTGAAGTTCATTCTCCGCAACGTATAATTTGGATTCACTGATTTCGGTAACCCGAGATAGACCAGCGCGTCCTGCAAAGGTCCGCCGAACATATGAAACCGCGTCGTTGATTTGTTGGCGACATACATCGCTCCGAAAAAATAGGAGTCCATTTTGATCCATGAATGGTTGCGATAACCATCCGAAAGTATTTTTCCATATCTCCCGTAAATCATCAAAGAATTGTCAATCAATCCGGAGTTGAACGAAAGGGAGTATTTTTGCATGGTGAGCGGAAGGGATGAACTGCTGTCGCCGAATTCCTGAAATCCCGCCATTGTTTCAATTTTCAGAGATGGCGTTGAGGTGAAGGGATTGGTGATGATGTTCACTGACCCGCCGATGGCCGGAGGTCCGTAAAGGGCGCTACCTGCACCACGCTGTACCTGCACGCTGGATGAACTTGCAAGCAGGTCCGGAAAATCGATCCAGTATACATTATGATCTTCGGGATCGTTTTGCGGAATACCATTCACCATAATCGAAAGACGCCGCTGATCAAAACCGCGCAGGAACATGTAATTATAGCCGATACCATTGCCACCGTCCGAATAGGAGATCATCGAAGGCAGTTCTGCCAGCATCACCGGAACATCCTGCATGGAATACCGCTGTTCAATCGTCTCTTTGTGAAGGTTGGTGAAGGTGACGGGCGTTTCCCGTTCTTTTGCCATCGTTCCCGTAACAAGCACAGGATCGAATTCATATTTTATTGTGTCCGCCTCTTGCTGTGCGAACAATGGTGAGTACAGTAGTGAAATCAAAGCGATCGCCATTATTATACCAGATAGTTTTTGTTTGCTGTTCTTCATGGTACTTTCTGCCTCTTTAAAAGTGGTTTAAAAATAAAATCGCCGTTCTGAACATGCAGCGTCAGAAACGGCGAATAAAAAGAGGTACAATGATTTTTATTGTCGTTTCCCTACGCTGGTATTATCCAGATCAGGTGGTTCATCGCCCAGTCTCCCGGTGCGAATCAAGGGTGTGTATCTCAGTCCCGTTATAGCGGAACACCCCTAACGAATGATTGTCATCTTAAAAGAACGAATTGCGGTATCAATATAACCCTATTACGTACGGAAAACAAGCGAACGGTTAGTCTTTTGAACCGTCTTTATTATTATCCTTGTAGACTTTAATGGAAGCTTTCAAATTCTCATCGATAACACCTTCGTTTTCTGTTACCTTTGGATTCACCAGCGCTCCGGCCTTATTTTTAAACCACTGCGCGGAGCTGATGACCACGGAGGCATTGATGGATGGAGAAACTTCCGTCACTTCAAGTGCAGGCGAAAATTCCACTGTTTGTTTCGCATCCACTTTTGAACGATACATGAACGTATCAGGCGGTGCGCCGGCGGCAGTAAAAATGCCATTAATGATGATGCTATACCGTTCGCCGCTGAGGAATTCTGTAAATTGTGAACGTTCCGCTTCTGTAAGCGAGGAAATCTCAGATTGTTCTACTTTTTTTACATCATATTCAATCTTATTGTACGATCCAAACGGAACGGTAATCGATCCGACGTTCTGTACCGCGCCGGAAAGGTTTAATTCCAAAATTATCGGGTTTGTGCGAAAATTGGAACTGTCTCCCTTCGGAGATTTAAATTTAATATCCCGCAAAATAAACCGTGCCCTGGTGATTACTATTGTATCATTTGCATTGATGCCACCGATTTTTACCAACGTTGCCGTAGTGTATTTTGCCGACATTGATAATGATCCGTTGGTTGATTTTGATTCGGTAGTCGAATCGCATCCCCACAACAGTATTCCAAAAAACACTACTCCTACACTAAGTATATTTGGTTTCATAGAATTCTCTCCTTTAATAAATATTGGTAACATTTTAGTATAACCAATTGCAGTCAGGAGCGATGTGTGAGGAGTCACAACGAATCGAAGTATTATTAGATGTTGAATATTTTGGCATTCAAAACTACGCCTACTCGTTTAGTTATTTTTTGCGAAAAACAATAAGGGTAGCGATGATTATAGAACGAATAAATTTGTTTGTTGTCTTTCGGTAACAACACTAATCGTTGTGGTCAGCGGGTTTCATTCCTTCTGCGCCGGGAAGTTTTCCGGTTAACATTTGCGGATTGTGAATCAATACCGGAAGATGCTGCGGGCAAATCCACAGATCCCCATTCTGGTATGCAAGATTGATGAGCGGGATTTGTTGCTGCGATTGATTGCAGACGAGACATGTTTTGTTTTGTTGGGTCATGGTATTTTTCTTCGGATGAAAACTGAATACAATAGGATATTTTTTCGAAACGAACTTGCCCGCCAGATAATTCGACCGGTACACCGACCGTCCCGACGATTGTGAAGATTTTTCGTATCGTGGAAATTGATACTAAAAATCTAACAGCACGCCGTTCTTTACAATCTTCCGGGCGTGATTGATGCCGTAATGATACGGGATGGTGCGAAAATCGACTGCGTCATACAACACGACATCCGCTTGTTTGCCGATTTCGATACTGCCGACGGATCCGGACATTCCCAACGCGGCTGCGCCGTTCAGTGTCGCCGCAGTGATTGCCTCTTCCGGTGTCATGCGCATCTGTGTGCAGGCGAGAGTCAACATCATCTGCATAGAAGAACACATCTGCGATCCGGGATTAAAATCTGTCGCAACGGCAAGTGGGATACCCGCATCGATCAGTGCGCGGGCCGGAGCATACGAATGATTTAGAAAGAGAGAACAGCCGGGCAATACCGTGGCAATCGTATCGGAATTTTTCAACGCGGCGATTCCCTGTTCGTTTGTCTGTTCTAAATGATCAACCGAAATGGCATGATGTTTCGCTCCTAGTTCAGTCGCTCCCATCGCACTTAATTGATCGGCATGAAGTTTCGGAATTACTCCGAGACGCTTTGCTTCCAAGATAATCTGTTCCGTCATCTTCAGATCGAAATATCCTTTTTCACAGAACACGTCTACGAACATTGCCAATTTTTTCTCGGCCACATACGGCAACATATAATCGCAGATCCGTTCTACATATGACTGCTTGTTTTCCGCATATTCAGGCGGGAATGCATGCGCACCCAAAAACGTAGCAACGATTGTCACAAAGTGGTCGCGCTTCAGATCGGAGATCACCTCCAGTATCTTCATCTCCGCTTCGGGAGAAAGACCGTATCCGCTTTTAATCTCTACTGTAGTCGTACCATTCCTGAGCATTTCATTCAGACGCCGTTCACCTGATTTATAGAGATCCCGTTTAGTTGCATCGCGTGTTGCCTGCATTGTGGAAAGAATTCCACCGCCCGTCTCAGCAATTTGTTGATACGATTTCCCTTCGGCGCGAAGGGCAAATTCATTTTCCCTACTTCCGGCAAAGACCAAATGCGTATGTGAATCGACGAACCCCGGAAGCACTACTTTTCCTTCTGCATCAATCACATCCATTCCATCCGGCGCTTTTAGTTCCATACCGCCAATACCGGTGATAATACCGTTTTCGATAAGCAGCGACGCGTTGGTATGTATATGCAATTCACGCATTTCCGTACCGATCTTCACACGTTTCCCCTGCGCTGCCACAGTAACTAATTGTCCAATATTTTCAATACATAAGTTCATACACTATCCACGAATAACATATCTGATTCAAAGAAAAGCAAAATTTATTTTTTACCGAAGCTGACCGAAATAGAGACAAACCAGGCACCCCGTTGCCACTAAATAATTAATGATCTGCGATTCTTCTTTTTCAGAGAGTGCATCAAGCATTTTAATTTCAGCAACAATATTAGCAAAACCCGTATGATCGAGCATCTTTGCTTAACACTCGAATGCTATCGACTTCTGCGATTCAAATGGATTTTTTTTCACGCAGCTCAATTTCAAATGCTTCCTGATATACTGCTTCTAAAAACCATTGCTAAGTTCAATATGCACTTCGAATGCCGCTTCGAAGATCCGAAAAACCTCTTCTTAATAGACCAGGTCAATCATACTATTCGCGATCCGTTGTGTTCTCTGCGGAAGAATATTCTATGCATTGAAATACTGGAAGTTTTGGATATTTTACAAACGCACGGTCAATCTTCGAATATTCACACAAATGAAAATCACTCCCTTTATTGCTGCGCACGAGCGAATGAAAGCGGCAATCCTTGCACAAACCGATCTTGTTTTCCTGCCGGTTCGTCATGCAATTCCGAGATCCGAGAGCACTACCCCGAGCAGATCGTAGGAACGGTTTAAGGATTGAGTGATTTCCTCTAGGTTCTCATTGGTAATGATGGCAGGGTTTTTTTCGGCATTAAGTTCAACATTCTTGCATTGATCCGCAAGATCTTCAACACCGAAACTCAATGCGAGTCCGCGAAGCTTGTGCACCGCAAACACAATTCCGGTAATTTCTCGTTCCTTCCACACTGCTGAAAGCTGACGAATAATTTGGTTCGACTGCGACGGATAGGACTGAACAAATTCGGTCATAAATTCTACATCGGTCTGATCTAAGAGTTCTTTCAAGCGGAAATACATCAACTTTCTTGGAGAAGCGTGATCGTTCGTTCGTTTTGCTTCAAGAATAATTTCTCCATAATGCTGTAAAATATCCCGTAACCCTTCCAGCCGGACCGGTTTACTGAGGTAATCGTCCATACCGGCATCGATACATTTATCTCTGTCACCGCTCATTGCATCTGCGGTCATGGCGATAATCTTCGGACGGACAGACGGATCAATAATCTGAAGAATCGCACGGGTTGTTTCCAGTCCATCCATCACTGGCATGTGTAAATCCATCAGAATGATGTCATACCGATTTTCGTTGATAATGGAAAGGACTTCTTTACCGTTCGCAACTATATCTGCGGAATACCCAAGCTGCTGCAGCAGGCGCAGCGCCAATTTTTGATTGATTACATTATCTTCTGCAATAAGAATCTTCAGCGGGAGCAAGGAGGAGAGCGGTTCGATTTTTGCCGATACGTTTCCTTTTATCACACTGACCGATATAACATTATTGCTGAGCACATCAATCATTGTGGAATAGAGGTGCACATGTTTCATTGGTTTAAGGATAACGGCGGCAAACAACGCATTCTCCGTTTCCGAAAATTCACTTCTGCCGGAGGAAGAAAAGAGTACAATCGGCAGCAGATGTTCACCGCGCTCTGTTCTGATTGCCCGTGCAAGTTCCACGCCGTTCATCACCGGCATGTGGTAATCGATAATTGCGATGTCGAACGGATCGTTACCTTTTAACCACTGCAACGCTTCTTCCTGCGAAGTTGTGGCGCGCGGATGCATTCCCCAATTGGTGCATTGAATGCTAAGGATGTTCAGGTTTGTTTGGTTGTCATCCACCAGCAACACTCGTTTCCCTTGTAACTCAGGAATTTTACCGCGGACATATTTCTTCGGCTGTGAATCTCCATTCGCGGATGTGGGCACACGGATGGTAAAATGGAAGGTAGAACCTTTTCCCTCTTCACTCTCCAGCCACACCTTTCCATTCAGCATTTCCACTAGACGCTTGATGATTGCAAGACCAAGACCGGTGCCGCCGTATTTTCTGGTCGTGGAGGCATCCACCTGTGAAAATGCCTGAAACAGTTTTGTTGCTTGTTCATCGGAGATCCCAATTCCACTATCCTTCACCGAAAATTGCAAGGTTGTCATATCCTCCTCGCGTTGCAGTTCCTTCACCGTTACCAACACCTCTCCTTTTTCGGTAAACTTAATCGCGTTATTCGTCAGATTCAGCAAAATTTGACGAAGGCGGATCGGATCACCGATGATATACTGCGGCGTGGAGGGATCAACGAGATACACAAGATCAATCCGTTTCTCCACTGCGCGTCGCGCCACAAGGTCGAATGTTTCTTCAATCAGTCCCTGCAATTCTATAGGGCGCTTCTCCATGTCCAGCTTACCGGATTCAATTTTTGAGAAATCGAGGATGTCATTGATGAGCGTCAGCAGTGTTTCACCGCTGGTACGGATAATTTCGGTGTATTCCTGTTGTTCTTCGGTCAACGAGGTTTGCATCAACAGATCGGTCATACCGATGACACCGTTCATCGGAGTGCGGATTTCATGACTCATGGTAGCAAGAAAGAGCGATTTTGCTACCGTGGCGGATTCCGCCGCTTCCTTGGCATTCTTCAATTCCTCTTCAAACTGTTTCCGCAGGGTGATATCGCGATATGCACTGAGAAACATTACCTCATCTTTAACATGTACAATGCGAGTAGAGATCAACAAAGTTCTTTTCGAACCGGCCTTCGTGAGAATCGTCGATTCTACATCCTGAATGAAGCCTTTTTCCACCACATCACCCAGACGATCCAATCCTTTTTGTTGTTCAGCCGGATCGGGATAGAGCAGTTTGGTAAATTCGCCGTTGTTTGCTTCTTCTTTCGTAAATCCTGTCAGCTCTTCCATCTTGGCGTTGAAGATCTCAAACCTACCGCGCTTATCGCTCAGTGTAATTCCTTCGTCAACCGTAGTAATCACCGTATCTAATTGCCGTTGACTGCGGACGATCTCTTCCTCCACTATTTTCTGTTCCGTAATGTTCCGTGCGATGGTCAGAAACCCTACCACCTTATTTTTTTCAAACAACAACTCGACGCTTTGTCCGAGAATAATATGATCGCCGTTTTCTTTCACTGCGGGAATTTCGTGATAG
>Ga0265292_1001821_pt1 | contig 17023 bp, 20 predicted proteins | sample Munlanlewell296A_FD_189080 | JGI IMG/M metagenome (GOLD analysis project Ga0265292, IMG submission 189080) | Leachate microbial communities from a municipal landfill in Southern Ontario, Canada - Leachate well 296A | ecosystem: Engineered > Solid waste > Landfill > Unclassified | place: Canada... | reverse complement strand
ACGGCATCCGGACGCCCGGTACGCTGACGCTGGGTACGTAGACCTGTATCCAGACCGTCGGGCAGTGCCAGGTGAACTCGACGTAGTCGTCGCTCCCGTGGTGTGTCTGGTAGTTGGGGATGGGCTTCCTCCACATCTTCTCCCACTCGTCGGGGGGTGTGAGCTTCTCGTTGTACGGCTCCTGCGGCGCCTTGTACCCGAGCTTCCTCACAATCTCCCGCGCCTTCTCCTTGTCGTCCTCCGAGAACTTGGGTGCACCGATAAGTTCGAGGTTCTCGTAGGCGAGGTCGGCGAGCGCCTTGTTGAAGAGCCCCGTGCGCGTCTTCGCCACCCACTTTATCCCGAGCCTGCACCCGGTCATCTTCGCGACCGACTCGGCGTTGTTCAGCAGTACCTTGTAGATCTGCTCCTGCTGGACGAGGCTGGGGCTCCTGAAGGCGTAGGTGATGACGCCGACCCTCGGTGGCAGGTTGTCGGCGGTCGCCTGACCCGCCACCAGGATCGCCTCGTTTATCGTCCACAGCCCCGTGCGGGGGAGCATCGACTCCTTCGTGTACTTCGTCGTCGTGTACATGAGGCAGACCGCGTCGAGCGCGCCCGGCGCCCTCGTCTGGACGGGGAGGTCGGGGGCGTAGCTCATCCACGTCTCCGGCTTGTCGCAGTCGAATACGAACGCGACGCACCAGTAGCTCCCCCACTGCGTCTCATACATGACGGAGGTCGAGCCACGCGGGTGCCACGCGACGGAGGCGTCGAGCCCATCGTAGTAACCTCTCGCCGCCTCGTAGGGCTTCGAGATGCATATCTTCTCCCCGGGGGCGCCGAAGATCTTCACGGTGCCCTTCAGGCCGTGGACCTCCATCGCGTGCTTCACGGCGTGTGCACCCGCCGCGGCCGCTACGCCGAGGGCGCTGTGCGGGTCGGTGTGCCCGGCCTGCCAGAGGTTCTCGGCCTCCCGGTGCGTGACGGGCTCCTGCGCCGTCTCCGGGACCGCGTCGTACTCCGTGTAGGTGCTGACCACGGGTTTCCCCTTGCCCCACATGGCGACGTAGGCGGTCGGCATCCCCGCTATACCCTCCTCCACCTCGAAGCCCTCGCTCCTGTGCCAGTTGACCAGAGCCTCGCAGCTCTTGTACTCGCGGAGCGCCGGCTCGGCGTACCTCCAGATCAGCTGATGCAGGTCACTGATCCTATCCGAGTTCTCCTCGATGTGGTCGAAGGCCGTCTGCTTCTCCTTCGTCAGCTTTGCCATCACAAGTCGTAGAAAATACCCGTCTACAGCTTATAACATGTGGGCGGCGAACCCTCTACCCTCTGGGTCGGATAAATGAAAAGAAAGGGGGAGACTACTTGACCTTCTTCAGCGCTTCCCTGGTCTCTGCCGGGAAGTCGCGCATCAGGTTCTTCAGCACCGATTCGGCGACGTACTGCTTGAACTGGGCCTCGTTGAGCTTCGTCGAGTAGATGCGGCGGTGTCCGCCCTTGCCCGTGATCTCGGTGTAGTTCAACACACCCTCATCGACCATGGCGTTAAGGAAGTTGATGATCGAAGCCCTGCTGATGCTGCGGGTCTTTAGCGTCTTGTTCACCTGGCTCCAGACGTCCCGTGAGCTGGCACCCTCCCCCTTCTTCTCCCAAATGTAGTGGAGCGCCTCCTCTTGGTAGTCCTTTAGAACCATTGCGAGTCCGTGACCGGCTGTGTCGATTGTAAGCGTCATCTTTGTCACTTGTTGACGTTTAAGCCACATAGCCGACGTATATAAACATTCACTTCTCGCTAAGGCAAAGGGGGGGTGTTCCTGGGAAACGCTTAAATTATACATGAATACTTCATCATATGAAGTAATCTTCAGATGTGGGCTGGCTTGAAACGTGGACTCACCAATATATGCTACGGTTTCTTCTCAACACTCGCCAATCCTACCCGCCTCGCAATACTCGAGCGACTGAGGGGAAACCCCATGAACGTCGGCTCCCTCGTCGAGGCCCTCGGCCAGGAGCAGAGCATGGTGAGCCACAACCTGAAGACGCTTGAGAGGTGCAACCTCGTGAGCAGCGAGCGCAGGGGGAAGGAGAAGATCTACAGCATAAATCCCGAGACGGTTGAGGGGATCTTCCGCGTCGTCGAGAACCACGCCGCGAAGCACTGCCCCTACCACGGGGACTGCCCAGACTCACAGTGATGGAAGTGTTTGAAAATGCACGAAACAAAGGTTGAGACAGAGAACGCGCCGGAGTTCCCGATGTTCTGCTACCAGTGTGAGCAGACGGCTCAGGGCAAAGGTTGCACCCAGATGGGTGTCTGCGGAAAGAACCCGGAGGTCGCCGCCCTCCAGGACCTTCTGGTCTACGCGCTCAAGGGCCTGTCCCTCGTCGCCGTGGAGGGGAGGAGAAGAGGCATCTACGACCGCGAGATCGACAGGTTCGTCTGCGGGGCGGCCTTCGCCACCCTGACGAACGTGAACTTCGACCCCGCCAGGATAGCGGAGATGGTCGACCAGACGGTCGTGTATCGCGACAGGCTGAACAGGCTGGTGAAGCTGAGCCTCCCCGAGGGACCGGGGACGTTCACCCCGGCGGAGGACATGGCTTCCAAGGTGAAGCAGGGCGAGAAGGTGGGGATCAAGTCGGAGCCGGATGCGGGGAGCGACGTCCACAGCCTCCGCTGGACGCTCATCTATGGTTTGAAGGGCATCAGCGCATACGCTGACCACGCCGCGATCCTCGGCAAGGAGGACGAGGGCGTCTACGCCTTCCTGCAGAAGGGGTTCGCGGCGGCCGCCAACCCGGCCCTCGGGCTCGACGACTACCTCGGGCTCGTCATGGAGACGGGGAAGATGAACCTGAGGGCCATGGAGCTCCTTGACGCCGCCAACACCGGCGTATACGGCAACCCCGTCCCGACGACGGTGCCGCTCGGCCACAAGAGGGGCAAGGCCATCCTCATATCCGGCCACGACCTGAAGGACCTCGAGCTCCTCCTAAAGCAGACCGAGGGCAAGGGCATCTACGTCTACACCCACGGCGAGATGCTCCCCACACACGGCTACCCGAAGCTGAAGAAGTACAGCCACTTCTACGGCCACTACGGCACGGCGTGGCAGAACCAGATAAGGGAGTTCTACACCTTCCCGGGCGCCATACTGATGACCACCAACTGCCTCCAGCGCCCCGCGCCCACGTACATCGCCAACATATTCACGACGGGCGTGGTCGGCTGGCCGAACGTCGCACACATCGAGGACAAGGACTTCACCCCGGTCATCAAGAGGGCTCTCGATCTCCCCGGCTTCCAGGAGGACAAGGAGGCGGGCTCCGTCACGGTGGGCTTCGGCCACGAGGCCGTGATGAGCGTCGCCCCCAAGGTGATCGAGCTCATCAAGGCGAAGAAGATCAGGTGCTTCTTCCTCGTCGCGGGGTGCGACGGCGCGAAGCCCGGGCGCAACTACTACACCGAGTTCGTCGAGAAGGTGCCCAAGGACTGCGTTGTGCTCACGCTGGCCTGCGGTAAGTTCAGGTTCTTCGACAAGGACCTCGGCGACATCGAGGGGATACCGAGGCTCCTCGACATCGGCCAGTGCAACGACGCCTACTCCGCCATACAGATCGCCGTCGCCCTCAGCAAGGCCTTCGGCGTCGGCGTGAACGAGCTGCCACTCAGCATGATCCTGAGCTGGTACGAGCAGAAGGCCGTCGCCATACTGCTGACGCTGCTGAGCCTGGGGATCAAGAACATCCGACTGGGCCCGAGCCTCCCCGCCTTCCTCACGCCGAACGTGTTGAAGGTGCTGGTAGACAACTACAACATAATGCCCATCACGACGCCCGACGCCGACCTCAAGGCCATCCTAGGGTGATCCGGTGAAGATAGTCGAGGTAAAGACCGCTCAGACCGGGCAGAATCCCCACGGCGTCGAGTCCAGGTCCCTCTACAACACCGAGCACGCGACTGTTACCCACCTGACCCTGAGGCCGGGAGAGCAGCTCAAGCGGCACATCACCCCGACCGATGTCTTCTTCTACGTCCTGGAGGGCAGGGGCGTCGTGGAGGTCGGGGAGGAGCAGAGGGAGGTCGGCCCCGACACACTCATCGAGAGCCCGAAGGGAATCCCCCACTGCTGGTACAACAAGGGCAGCGCGGTGCTTAGGTTCCTCGTCTGCACGGTCCCGAGGCAGACCGAGCCCACGAAGATACTTTAATCGCGTTTATCTCCCGCTGTTCCCTTCCCCAACTCGATCCAGATGGTCAACGTAAAGGTTGGTGAGGCCGCCCCCGACTTCACCCTCCCGGATCAGGACGGGAAGCCGGTCACCCTCTCCTCCCTCAGGGGGAGGGTCGTCGTCCTATACTTCTACCCGAAGGACTTCACCTCCGGCTGCACCAAGGAGGCGTGCCACTTCAGGGACGCCTACGAGGACTTCACCGAGGCCGGAGCCGAGGTGGTCGGCGTGAGCGCCGACAGCCAGGAGTCCCACAGGAAGTTCAGGGACGCCTATCTGCTCCCCTTCTCCCTCCTCAGCGACGAGAAGGGGGAGGTGAAGAAGCTGTACGGAGTCTCCGGCCACCTCCTCCCGGGGAGGGTCACCTTCGTCATCGACAAAGGCGGCGTCGTGCGCCACGTCTTCAGCTCCCAGATCGACATGAAGGCCCACGTGGTCGAGGCCCTCAAGGTCCTGAAGTCGCTGGGCTAGGTTCTAATGATGTTACTATCTAACCCGGTAATTCGAAAAAAGGCGTTAAAACGCCTTTAAAAAGAGGGTTCTAGTAGAAGCTGCCGAGTAGGCTTAAGCCCACTAGACTTAGGATGAAGGCTATGATTACGAATACCACGACCGTGACGATCGCGACGGCGAAGGCCTTCCCCCAGCCACACTCGTAGTACTTCTTTATCAGATAGAGGAGGACGACCAGTTGTGCGATTGAGCCGACGATGCCCAGTAGGAAGAGCCCGACGACGGCGCTCGCGACGCTCCCCAAGACGACGATCATGATGGCGTCGGTGAACTTCGCGTTGGTGGCCCCAACGAGCATTCTCCCCACTATCCACAGGACGGGGGCCGTGATGATCACTCCCCCGATTATGCTGATTAGTATGGATACGATGTCAAAGGCCATTCAATAACACCTGTATTAAACCTCTAATCGACCCCAATTAAAAACCATAACCTTTGCGCGCAGCGAAGTCAGGTATCGAAGACGACCTGGACCCTGTAGCCATCGGTTGTCCTCTCGATCTTCATCATGTGGTAGGTCACGGCTTTCACCGCGATGCCCACCTCGTGGGTGGCGGCGCTGAATCGTTCGCCCTGTCCCACGGCGCTAGCCCTGAATCTCCCCTCGTCGATCTCCACGGTGAGGCTCTTCGCCGTCAGACCCTCCGAGTCGTTTAGGAAGAGTATCTCGTCCAGGATGTTGAGTATGAGGCTCTGCAGGTCGGTGCCCTCGGCCTCGGCTCGATAGGTCTCCCTCTCGGTTATTCCCTCTAGGGGGGTGATGGCGTTGAGCATGCCGAGGGCGACGTTGGCGACCGCCTCGCCGAGGGTCCTTCCCCTTCCCTCGACGAGTAGGTCGGCGGGAGGGCCGCCGGGGGGGTAGCTGTATCCCTGCAAGTCACTCCCACTCTATGGTGCTCGGCGGCTTGTTGGTGATGTCGTAGACCACCCTGGTGACCTCGGGGATACCGTTGGTGATCCTAGTGCTTATACGTTCCAGGAGGTCCCATGGGGGCCTCGTGAAGTTGGCGGTCATGGCGTCGACGCTCTCCACGATCCTCACGGCGACCGTCCACCCGTAGGCGCGCTCGTCCCCCTTGACCCCCGTGCTCTTGGTGTCGGTGAGGACGGCGAAGTACTGCCACGGGACCCCCGCGATCTCGCTGTGCTCAACCTCATCGGTGACTATGGCGTCCGCGCTGCGCAGGGCTTCGAGCTTCTCCTCGGTGATCTCTCCGACGATCCTGACGGCGAGGCCGGGGCCGGGGAAGGGCTGCCTCCAGACTAGTTCCCTTGGGAGCTCGAGCTTCTCGCCTAGGGCGCGCACCTCGTCCTTGTAGAGGTCCTTCAGCGGCTCCACGACCCCCTTGAAGTCCATGTGGATGGGGAGCCCCCCGACGTTGTGGTGGGTCTTTATGGTGTCGGCGTGGCGCGTTATGCCCGACTCTATCCTGTCCGGGTAGATGGTCCCCTGGACGAGGTACTTGGCGCCGAACCTCTCCGCCTCCTCCTCGAAGACGCGTATGAACTCCTCGCCTATGATCTTCCTCTTCGTCTCGGGGTCCGTGACGCCCCTGAGTCTCCTCAGGAAGCGGTCCTTGGCGTCGACGACCTTCACGTTGACGCCCGCCTTCTCCATCGCCTCCTTGACCTGCTCCGACTCGTGTAGGCGCATCATGCCGTGGTCGACGTGGACGGCGATGATCCTCTTGCCGAGTGCCTTGCCTACGATCGCGGCGGCGACGCTGGAGTCGACTCCCCCGCTGAGCGCGATTACTGCCTTCCCCTTACCGACCTGGGCGAGGACTGCCTTGATCCCCTCCTCGACGGCGTCCGCCGGGTGCCAGTTTGGCTGGGACCCGCAGACCTTGAAGACGAAGTTGGTGAGCATCTTGTCGCCGTGGATGGTGTGCTTGACCTCGGGGTGCCACTGGAGTCCGTAGATTGGCTTCTCCTCGTGGCGGAACGCTGCGACGGGCGCCGAGTCGGTGTGGGCGAGAACCCGGAAGCACGAGGGCAGGCTGTAGACGGTGTCGCCGTGGCTCATCCAGACGGGCTCCTCCATCTGCATTCCCAAAAGGATATGCTCCGGCCTATCGATGAAGGCGGTCCTAGAGCCGTACTCCCTGACTGACCCCTTCCTGACGTCACCGCCGTGCAGACTGGCAAGTAGCTGGTGCCCGTAGCAGAGGCCGAGAACGGGGACCCCCAGGTCGAGGATGCGTTCGTCCAGCTTCAGGGGGTTCTCGGCGTTGACGCTGCTGGGGCTCCCGGATAGAATTATCCCCTTTATCACCATCACTCCGCCGAGCGCCTTCACCTCCTCGAGGGATGCGTCGCTGGGGAGTATCTCGGAGTAGACGTTCATCTCCCTGACGCGGCGGGCTATCAGGTGGCAGTACTGGCCGCCGAAGTCGAGGATCACTATCCCATCGGGAAGCGGATCGGGGGACATTGATCAACACAACCCGGGGGTTAGTATATGGGTTTTGTTGCGTGTTTATGCAAGTGGAGAGAAAAAGGGGGGTTTACTTGGCGTAGGCTTCCACGAGGTCGCGCGCCGTGATTATCCCAGCGAGTTCCTCCTCCTCGACGAGCGGTAGCCGACGGATGTGCCTGGACGCCATGAGGTAGGCCGCCTCGTAGACGCTGATCCACGCCGGCGCCACGATCAGCGGCGTGGAAGCGTAGCCCTTCACGGGGGCGTCGAGTGCTCTCCCCTCCTTCAGGAAGGATGTCAACAGGTCACGCTCGGTGAAGATGCCCTTGGGTTTGCCCTCCGCCGTGACGATGACGCTCCCGATCCTCTTCTTGCCCATGGTCACGGCGATCTCGGCGACGGTCGTCGACTCGTCGGCCGTTACCACCTCGGTCGTCATGTAGTCCTCCACCTTCACGACGGTCTCCGGGACATCTGGCAGGCTCCGGATGAGGTCGGAGGCCGAGACTATGCCTATTAGCTTCTCCTTCTCGAAGACTGTGAGCCTCCCCCTACCCTTCATCATGGTTTTGGCGGCTTCCTTGATGGCGGTGTCAGGCGGGATGGATGTGAGTGGCCACGACATGGCCTCCCCGACGCGGGTCTTCGCGGGGTCCCTCCCGATGGCGAGGATGCCGCTAAGGAGGTCCCTCTCCGTGACTATCCCCTTGGGCTTCCCGTCGACGAGGACGACGAGGCTTCCGATGTGCTTCTCGCCCATCACCTTCGCGGCGTCGCCCATGTTCTTCTCGTCCGTGATTGTGACGACGCGTTTTGTCATGATCTCCCTGACGAGGCGGAACTTGCGCATCTGTTCGTAGGCCCTGTCGAAGACTTTTGGGAACTCTCTCCTCAGGTCCTTTGTGTACTCCAACCCCGGTCCCCAATTTGATATGGATCGACTCCTCTGATATTGTTATCGGTAAGTAACCATAATATCCGCTGGCCGTATTCAGACCGGTTTCACGCCATGAACAATACTTTATGAGGCGTGGAGCGGGTCTTACTCCGATGAAATCGGTCAAGGTTCCCGCCTGGGAGTTCTACGGGTGGCAACCCGAGACTCTGACATTCCCTGAGGACTGGGAGGTGCACGAACAGAGGATGAAGGGGCATGACACCCCCGCCCTCAAGCCCAAGCCGATAAAGGAGAAGATACAACACCCCATCGGCACGGAGAGCCTGAGCACGCTAGCACGGGGGAAGCGGAGATGCGTAATAATTTTCGACGACATGACCCGCCCGACCAAGACCACACAGATGCTCCCCGCGGTCCTCGACGAGCTCCACAAGGGGGGCATGAGCGACGAACAGATCGTGTTCATGATGGCCTCCGGCGCTCACACCGGCAGGATGCTCTTCGACTTCCAGAAGAAGCTGGGGGAGGAGGTCTGTGAAAAGTACCTCGTCTTCAACCACAACCCCTACGACAGCTTCGTCGACCTCGGGAAGACGAGCCGGGGGACCCCCATCCTCATCAACAAGGAGGTGATGAGCTGCGACCTCAAGGTCGTGGTGAGCAGTATAATGCCCCACTTCGGATACGGCTTCGGCGGGGGGAGCAAGATGATCCTCCCCGGGGTCGCCGCCGTGGAGTCCATCAGCCCGAACCACGCCATCCGGAAGGGCACCGACCCCGGGAAGGTCAGCGGCAACGAGCGACGCCTCGACTCCGAGGAGGCCGCCGAGAAGGTCGGGCTGGACTTCGTCGTTCACTCCCTCCTAAACGCCGACTCGGACGTCTGCGACCTAGTGGCCGGGGACATGATCGACGCCCACAGGGAGGGCGTCAGAAGAGCCCGGAACCACTATGTTACGAAGGTCGTGCCCGACGCCGACGTGGCAATAGGCAACACCTACCCGATGGCCAACGAGGGCTACAAGGCCTACCACATAATCCTCGAGTCGGTCAGGAAGGGCGGGGACCTCGTCTACCTGCTCTACACCCCCGAGGGGTGCCGCGTCCACTTCTACAACGGGCGCTTCGGCACCGACTACGGCGGCGAGGGCTGGAGGCCCGACGTCTACACGAAGAAGCCCTGGAAGATGGGGCGGGTACTATGCGTCTCCCCAACAGGCCTCATGAAGGCCGACGAGCACTACTACGGCGAGGGCTCGAAGTGGGTGAAGACCTGGAAGGAGACCCTCAAGCTTCTGGAGGAGGCCCACGGCTCGAGCGCAAAGGTCGCCATATACCCGACGGCGTCGATGCAGATCAGCGAGTCCAACGCGGCGCACGACTAGGCGCCACACTTTTCCCCGCCGACCCCCAATAATTCTAAGAGGGAGCACCCGTGAGTGGAATCCGAAGGCGCCTGAAGCAGCGTCCAGCGTACACCTAATAAGTACGAAGCTAAGGAACCCCGAGACGGAGCTTGCGCAGAAGCTGAACGCCCTCTGGCTCAGCACCACCAGTGTCACAGCCGGCGGGGCCGGGATACTCGACTACACCAACACCAACATCTACGACTGCGTCATGCTCGGCGCCCTCTCGCTCCTCGAGGCAAACGGAACGAGCTTCCAGGCCATAAGGGAGGCCATTCCAAAGGTTGCCGCCACGTACGAAGGCGCCACCGGCCCAGTCGTACTGGACGAAACCGGAGACAGAACGGGGATCGACTTCGATCTATGGGGCTACTTCACCGTAAACGGCGTATGCGAATCCAAGATATGCGGACGCTACAACGCGACAAACCAGACCTTCACGTGGGACGAGGCGCTGGTGAAACCCTAAGGCGCCTAACAGATGTAAAATCGACCCCCTTCTCGACCGGCAGCGGCTGACTCTCATGAAGCTGCCTCATCGCGTAAGCGCCGATCAAAGTTATTATCGAGCCGAGACACTTATGACGAAAACCATTCACCAACCACATCAACTGGAATAAAACTTCAAATCCCGGCGCGAGAAGGATCAACTCAGCCCCTTGTCGGTGATTCTATGAGCGGCATAATCCTGGTCAGAGACATCATGGCGAAGAACGTCAAGACCGTCCGAACAGACGACAGCGTCCACGACGCCGTCGTGAAGATGAACAAGTTCGACGTCGGAAGCGTCATAGTCGTCAACAACAATCGACCCGTCGGCATAATCACGAGCAAGAACGTGCTGACACGCGTCGTCGAACCACGCCTCGACGCTGGCACGGTGCGCGTCAGAGACATAATGAGCAGCCCCCTGATCACGATAGAGCCCGACGCCGCCATCGAGGACGCGGCCAGGCTCATGGCCCAGAAAAGGATCAAGAAACTAGTCGTTATGGACAGGGACAAGATACTCGGCATTCTAAGCACGAGCGACATAGTCCGAGCGAACCCGACCCAGCTGGGCATTCTGCAAGAGCTGCTGAAGATCAGCTAAACGGGGGCTGTACACCCCCACTCGACTCGTCAGTAACTTAGTTCTAAAGTAATTTCCAGCCCCAGAGCAGATGAATGAAACACGCCCTAGAGACCACCTACCACATCATCGCTGACCACAAAATAGAAACAATCCTCCTAGCTAGTGTACTGGTCTACGCGGCGGCGTTCAGCCACTTCACCTACCTCAAGCACTACACGTTCTCGAGCTTCGCATGGGATCTAGGTGTCTTCAATCAGGTGCTCCACGACACGGCGTTCGAGGGCAAGCCCTTCTACTACACCCCCGACCTCTACTTCAACGGCTCGGGCTCCTACCTCGTAATGCACTTCAGCCCGATACTCTTCACGCTGCTCCCAATCTACTACATACTCCCCGGGGTCCTGACACTACTGCGGATCAAGGCACTACTCCTCGCCTCCGCGGCCATCCCCCTGTATCTACTCTCAAACAAGGTCCTAGAGGACAAGAAAGTCAGCCTAATAATCGCCCTAACCTACCTGCTGTATCCCGGGCTACAGGGAGCCAACTGGTTCGACTTCCAACAACAGGCATTCCTCCCCCTCCTGCTGTTCGCGACGCTCTACTTCTTCGTCGAGGAGCGATGGTCGGGATACGCCATCACGCTCGCCCTGACCCTGATGACCCTAGAGCTATCCTTCGCGATCATTATAGTCTCGCTGCTCTGCCTCCTCGTCTACATTCGACCCAGGGAGCTGCTCGACAAGCTGAAACAATTCCAACCCAACAGGGTGCACGTCGCCATCCTTACCGCACTCTTCGGCACGATTTACTACACAGTAGTCAAGGGCTTCATGAGCGGGTACCCCATAAACCCCCTCTTCCGGCAGCAATACCTCGCGTCCAGCGTCTTCAACGTGATCCAGTACAACGGGAACACGGTGCTGCTCCCCATCTACATCGTCACCCACCTAGGCGACGTGATCCAGGCACTCTCCTACGACCCCGTACTGAAACTACTCTACATAGTCTTCCTCTTCGGGCCCCTTCTCTTCCTACCCCTAACGTCGAGGTCCATGGCGCCCATACTCCTCCTACTCGCCCCCTTCCTGCTATCCAACTACCAGGCCTACTACATGATCGGCTCCCACTACTCCCTGTACCTCATAGCGCCAATATTCGTCGCCCTAATCATGGTCTACAAGCACAACCTCGGGGGCGAGCGACGCAGGCTCGCGAGGAACATGCTCCTCGTGACTATATTCTTCTCCGCCCTCCTCAGCCCCGTCTCCGGCGTGATAAACTCGAAGGACCCGATACTCTGGTACCCTCCGCCGATGGTGGTGACCGACAGGGTCAACGCGCTCCACGGGCTGATCGGTGAGGTCCCCGAGTCGGTCTCGATACTCACCCAGAACCACATCTTCCCCACTTCAGCGACCGCATAAACGCCTACGTCATACCGGAGCTACCCGCCAGCGCAGACCAGGAGGCATACCTCAGGAACTACATAGACGAGCTGATGACCCGATCCGACTACATCCTCCTCGACCTCAGGACCTACGACGCCGCCACGGCGTACGTCTTCGAGAAGGCGCTGAGGGAAGGCTCGGGGCACAGGATAGCCCTCTACGAGGACAGCGCCGTCCTCATCACAAGGGAGGAGGGTCCCAGCGTCACGATCTCCGACTCCTACCCCCGGACATACACCGTGAACAGCGGTTTATCCGTGGGAAAGGGGGCCATAACCACCGACCCCACGTCGGAGTCCACCGAGGTGGCGGAATCGACACCCGGCAGCCGGTCGGGCCACCTCGTCTTCGGCCCATACGAGTTCATGGACAGGGGCACATACACCATCACCCTCGCCCTCAAGAACCCGACGAGGTTCGAGGGATACCTCGGGACATTCGACGTCTACGACTCGGGCGATGTGATAACGAAGAGGAACGTCTACGGCTACGAGTTCGAACCCGGCGACTGGACCACAGCGAAGATAACACTCACGCTCAGACAGGCGAAGGCCGCCATCGAGTACAGGTTCGAGGCAAACGACCAGACCAGCGTCCTCATCGACTACGTGAAGGTAGAGCTGGCACAAGGACCCGCCCCGGGCGACTCGACGAGGTCGATAGACGCCCGGGACCTCACAACGGCGTCCAGCCGCGTGACCCCAGACGGGCTCATCGTCTCAAACGCCAACGGCCCACAGCCCGTAGACGCCGCCTGGTTCGGCCCCTACCTCACCCTCCCACCCGGCAACTACACGGTCACATACCAGCTGAAACCCGTGAAGCTGACCCAGGCAGCCGGTCCGACGATACTCTACGCCGACATCGCCACGGGCAACGGGAAGAAGACCCTCGCCGGAAGGTGGATCACCCTCGAGGACATGCGGGAGCTGAGGGCCGGCTGGTACTCCACAGCGTTCGACCTCCGGCTCGGGGAGGAGACGGAGCTCGAGTTCAGGGGCGGCGAGATACAGCCCGGCTGGTCCGTCTCCCTCAGCCAGATAATCGTCGAACCCGACGGGTGACGGGCGGAGAGCCACCGCGCAAGTCTTATGCGCAAAGGATCAACGACATACACGACCCAAATGCCGAGCACGAGACAGAGGGACCCGTGGGAGAGACCGGCGACAAAGCCGAACGAGTACCACAGCGTAGAGGCCCGCAGGGGCAGGGAGTTCATAGTAAGGATGACTACGGGCACAGACGTCTTCAAGGCGCTCCAGCAGTTCGCCAAGGACAAGAGGATCAGGTTCGGGAAGATCCACGCCGCCTTCATGGGAGGCTTCGCCCCCGCCAAGATGCTCATGTGGACCCCCGACACCCGCGACCGCGCCAACTGGCACAACGAGACCGCGGCCAGCTTCGACAACCTCAGCATGCTCATCAGCATGAGCGGCATGATACACACGAGGATCGTCGACGGCAAGCCCGAGCCGTTCCCCGCCATCCACTACTGCGTCGGGGGCGCCTGGGACGTACCAACCGTCGGCGGGCACCTCACCGAGGGCTCCATCGTCAGGGGAGTCGTCGAGGTCTTCGTGACCGAGATACTCGGCATAGAGGAGCTGCTGCCCTCCAACTACGACCCCTCGATAGACGGGGCGCCAGAGGAGTGGTACAGGGAAGTAAAATAGACCCCCGCCCCCGTATTTTCCTTACATATTTAGAGCATCTTTACCCATGAGAATGACATTATATTAACATAAAAAGGACAACGTTTTAAATACTTTTCATTTCACTGATGAATATAAACAACTTATATGAAATATATCAAATACAGCACGCATCCATGGTGAATATTAACCATTTAAATTTAGGAATGCCATTTCAGTGAGCTGCAGAACGGTTTCAGATGCTCCAAGGGGACACCCGAGGAGGCAAGGTGAAACAAATGCCGGAATGCGAGATCTGTGGTGAAGAAGCTGACAAGCTGATAACATGCAAATCATGCGGCGCGAAGTTCTGCGAGGACTGTGGCTCTCCGATCGAGAAGCTCTGCGAGTTCTGCGCCGAGGAAGAGGAGTTCAACGCCGAAGACGTCGAGGATGTCGAAGAGGAAGTAGAGAAGAACGTAGAGGAAGACGACAAGTAAGTCCATCGTCTCACAAGAATACCCTTTTTAAATAGATGAAAACCGTATGGGCTTCTAGTCGAACCTGTGGAGTGGGGGTTATGTCCGAGGAGAAGACGAAGTACTGTCCCTACTGCGGAGCGCAGATCGAGTACAGGTACGGCGTCTGCCCGTCCTGCGGGAAGCCTCAGCCCCCGATGGAGGGAGTCGAACGGGTCCAAGCGAAGCACGTGAAAAACCCGCTGCTGGCGTTGTTCCTATCCCTCCTAGTGACCGGCATAGGGCAGATATACCTGGGTCGGGTAGGCAGAGGCCTCTTCTTCCTGGCGTCCGTCCTGCTCATGGGCATCCTCCTCGAAGGCGTCCTGACATTCGACCAGCTCATGCTCGTGGGCCTGGTCTTCTCGATCATCTCCGCCTGGGACGCCTACCGGATAGCCAACGAGATCAACCGCTCCTAGAACCACCGAGGACGCGTCCAGTCGATCAAGTTTAAGAGGAGATGGGGGATACAGAGGTTATCCCAAAATGGACAAAGTCGACGCCGTCGTCATAGGTGCCGGAGCCGTCGGGTTGGCCATAGCCTCCGAGATCGCCGGGAAAGACCGGGACATCTTCATCCTTGAGAGGGAGTCTGCAATAGGGCAGGGGGCGAGCAGCCGAAACAGCGAGGTCATCCACGCCGGCATCTACTACGCCACCGGGACTCTGAAGGCGAAGCTCTGCGTCGAGGCGAACCCCATGCTCTACAAGATATGCGTGGAGCACAAGGTGCCCCACAAGAAGCTGGGGAAGATCATTGTGGGCAACGGCGAAGACGAGGTAAAGCAGCTCGAGGGCCTCATGAGGCAGGGGGAGGCGAACGGTGTCCACGACCTCGAACTCATCGACTCGGATAAAATACGCCGCCTTGAGCCCAGGGTGAGGGGGGACGCGGCGGTCCTCAGCCCGAGCACGGGCATCATGGACGCCCACGGCCTCATGGATCACTACCTGCGCAAGGCCCGGAGGCAGGGCGGCTCCGACCCCCTAGTGCTCGAAACGGAGGTCACGGGAATAACCAAGAGCAAGGACGGCTACGTCGTCGATACCGTGAGCGGGGGCGAGCCCTTCAGCCTTGAGGCGAGGGTGGTGGTGAACGCGGCTGGCCTGTTCTGCGATAGGGTCGCCCAGATGGTTGGTATAGATATCGACGAGGCCCATTACCGACTCCACTGGTGCAAGGGGGACTACTTCAGCCTAAGCGGGAAGCCGCCGGCGACGATGCTCGTCTACCCCCCGCCGCTGAGGGACACTCTAGGCCTCGGCATCCACAGCGTCCCCGACCTGACCGGCCGGCTCAAGTTCGGCCCCAACGCCTACTACGTCGACAAACTCGACTACCACGTTGAGTCCCCGGTCGAGCCATTCTGGAGCGACATCGTCACGTACCTCCCGGAGATCCGCAGGGAGGACCTCCACCCCGACATGGCGGGTATAAGGGCGAAGCTCCAGGGGCCCGGCGAGAAGGCGAGGGACTTCGTCATAGCGCACGAGGAACGGAGGGGCTACCCCGGGTTCATCGACCTGATCGGGATAGAGTCCCCCGGCCTGACCTCCTCGCCTGCGATCGCCAAGATGGTCGCGGGGATGATAGAAGACTACCTCGACTAGGTCACTTGTTAAAGTCCTGGACATGGTAGACGTACTTGTCGTTCCACGCGACTCTAATGCTCATGGACAAAGCGGTCAGCCACGGTTGTAATAAAGATTAGAATCTTTGATACAGAAACCCCGCCCCACCCCGCGGTGGTCCCGTCCCTAATGCTTTAATATCCACGGTTAGTAATCCTAAATACGCTGGTTTAACACACCCAAACCACACCCTAGGTGCTATACCGTGAGATTCTGCGACAAGTGCGGCTCCTTCATGGAGAATATCCCGAAGGGCTACAAGTGCCAGAAGTGTGGCTTCGAGCTTAACCCCGGGGTCGTCGAAGTTGCCCGCGAGGATGAGCCCAAGGCCGAGCCGGTCTACGTCGTCAAGGGGGAGGACGAGAACGTCAAGGTGAGCCAGATCTGCCCCCAGTGTGGGCACAACGAGGCTTATCATCAGGTGCGGGTCGCCCTCGGGGAGCACGCCGGCGTGAACAGCGACAGGTACGTCGAGCGGTTCAAGTGTGTCTCCTGCGGGCACACCTGGGTGAAGAACTAGCCCCAGTTCACCTTGACCTTTAGCGGTATCCCCTGCTCCACGCTCTTCGAAACTATGCAGAAGTCCTCGAAGAGCCCGATGCACCTCTGCATCTGGCTCACGTACTCCTTGTCGACCTCGGGGGTTATCTCGACGGAGACCTCGGACACCCTCCACCTCCCCTTCTCGTTGCGTGTGGTCTTCAGCCTGGCGGTGGTCTTCATCCCCCTGACCTGCGCCCTCGCCCTCTGCAGGCAGAAGAGCAGGCTGGAGCTGAGGCAGTTGCCCATCGCCGCGGCGAGCAGCATCGAGGGGTCGGGTCCGGACCCCTCACCTACGGGGGGCTTCTCGTCCGTGATCAACTCCTTGAAACCCTCTCCGCCGAAGTCGACCTTGAAGGAGTAGTCGTGTATCCTCTCGAGCTCAACGGTGAGAATCTTCTCTTCCTCGCTCAATCCGATCGGGTTGAGTTGGGAGGGCCGATGTTTAAGACGATTTTGCTTCCCCGTCGACCGGCGGGGGGGTTGGCAGGGGCTCCTCGGGGTGCTCCTTCTTGTACCTGTTCTCGTAGACGAAGCCGAGGCCGAAGAGGCTGAATCCGAGAATGACGCAGATCCAGATGATCCACTCGCTCGACGTGTCCCCGCTGACGGTGATCTGGTAGACGGTCGCGGCGCTTATCAGGGCGCACATGATGGCGGCGAGGTACATCAGGTTCCAGGGGGTGACTGAGAATCTCCCTGCCATGGTGGTCGAT
>Ga0265292_1001820_pt1 | contig 17033 bp, 13 predicted proteins | sample Munlanlewell296A_FD_189080 | JGI IMG/M metagenome (GOLD analysis project Ga0265292, IMG submission 189080) | Leachate microbial communities from a municipal landfill in Southern Ontario, Canada - Leachate well 296A | ecosystem: Engineered > Solid waste > Landfill > Unclassified | place: Canada... | reverse complement strand
TGGTCACTGGTTCGGTATCTGGAATTATTACCTACAACGGTGCTCCCGTTAACAATGCCAAAGTGGTGATCGCGGGGGTTAATTCTTCCGGATGGTTTACGGATAGTAATGGTAGATACTCTACTCCCACCCTAAATATACCAAAGACAGCAAATGTCACCATTTCGTATGCTACAAACAACACTGCAACGTTACCTAATCACTCGTTTAATGCTGGCGTCAACACGATTAATTACAATTTTTCTAGAACGTATTCGGGAACCGTTTACGGTTACATAAAAGCGGGCACCATTCCCTTAAATGGAGTGCCGATAGATATTTCAATTAAAAGCAACACTAATACTGTATATACAAATGCCCAAGGTTATTACTCAGCCAAGGTTAGTAATTTACCAGATTCGGTACTGATCACGGCAAAATACCAGGGAGCTGTACAGACCAAAACAGTCACCGCAGCTACCGCTAGTACTCGCCAAGACTTTACTTTTGTGGCCGCAACTAACGACGGTCAACTTGTTGGAACAGTAAAGAATAACGGTCAGCCAGTGGCCGAAGCTTCAGTAGACATTACTGCTGCGGCTGGATCCACTCCCAAGTCTTATAAAACAAACAGCCAAGGTCGATATAGTTCAGATAAATTTTCGCTCGGTACCACATTGAGCAAGGTTGTCATTAGTCTAAACGGTCAATCAAAAACGTTCGAGAACATTAAAATTGTTCAAACTCAAACGATTTTGGACTGGTCATTCACCACGCCGACGGCAAATCTCGATGTTAGTGTTTTGTATCGTGATACACAGATACCAGCCGCAGGAGCAAGCGTAAGTATCTGGCAACCTACACGAACCAGGTTCAACGCCTCATTATATCCCATGACACATAACACAAACGCCAACGGTCAGTACTCCTATACAGCACTGCCGCTAGGTTCAGTGGCTGTTCGGGCCGATCTTGACAGTAGTTATACCGATGCGACTGCCAATCTAAAAGAAGGTAATAACCCACTATCACTATATCTCGAGCCGCACCAGGTGAATATTCTCAGAGGTGTTATTCGTTCTACTAACGGCAGTCCTCTACCGCCCAGGCTTTTTTTAAAAGCTGCTGCCGATGACCATTATGTCAGTATTGTTATTGATACACATGAAGAAAAAGAGGTGACATATGCGATCGTTTCACCTGAGTTAGTCACCGGTACCTATAATGTCCAGTTAGCTGCCAGTAGGGCAGCTGATAGTGACATAAATGTTCAAGCAAAATTTACTAAGAATTACAGCGAAGTGGTTCAGCGGGATCTTACTTGGAGAGGTACGACATCCTCACCAAATCAACAGACAGTTATCCTTAGAACGGTATACACACTAGACGGTTCATCTCAAACAGGTTCTATAGCTGCTCCTGGAGTAAATCTTGTTCTAAAGTTAGCTGCCGGGAGTGGTGGATTTGTCACTGTTGCAGAAGTCACAACTGATAAAAATGGTATTGCAACACTTGTTAATCAATCCTTACCACTCGGTAGTTATTCTGTAGAGGTTAAAGAAAAAGCCGGATATATTATTGGCGGTTTTACCCTTGAAGATCTTGGTGGGTCGCAAATTTTTACATTCATTCTATATGATCAGAACTCTTCGCCTTGTCGTAATTATCCAACCTCCAACCTGCCCGAGTTTTGGTACTGCGGCGACCCTCAGCAGGTTGAACAGCTCTATCAGACATCAGATCACCAGCGCACCCTAATTAATACGATTGTCGGGCGTTTACGTAGTAAGTATTCAGGTTACGATGATAATCCACCCGAGCTGGCAGTGCTAGATGCTGGTGCAAAAGCACCTTATCCATGGTGGGGCTTGGCTACCAGTTATGTTAATTACCCCGCTAATAACAGCCGGTGCCTCGGGCCAAACGACGCTAGCGCACCCTTTAATGACAACCGGATTTATCTTGCAACCGAAGCATATAAGTCAAGTGATTTTGATATAGAAAGTATTCTTGTCCACGAGTGGGGACACCTAAAAGATTTTAAGGAAGGTAACTGTGCAAGCCATATCTCTAATAATGTATTATATGGCTTGACGAATGTTATTGCGCAAGAACCTGCTCTAAATGGTTTTTATCAATTTCTAAACACAGTAAATTTTGGACATCCACAAGATAATACAACTGAACTTTATGCCACTGGTTTTATGTTTGCGAATGTTCAATCAGCGCAACAGAAACTTGAGCAGGCTATATCTAATATCTCTGATGGCTCTATGAGGGTCTCTTATCAGGCGATCTGGCATCAGCTGAAATCGGTAGTGAATCAAGGAGCAAATGATCTTATACAATGAATAAGAAACGTGTTTACCTAATCATGGTTGTGTTGATCTTGTTATTCGGCTCTGGGTACGTGTGGTGGCGACAGAAGAAGATTGACGCTGACTCTGTAATTACAGCCTCAACAAATCCGCCAGTGACAGTTTATGGCGTTGTTACCAACAAACGTAATCAGCCCCTGGCAGATGTTTGGGTGCAGGTGGGTAATCGGGGAATACTTACTAACGCCTCCGGTGAGTATCTTTTAACACTGACCCGCGAGGAGTTTTTATCACGTGATAAAAAAAGTTCCTTTCCTCTCTATTTCGCTTTTACAAGCAAAGATTTTACCCAAAAATATGCCCTCAAAGATATAGGTATCGAGCCACCCAGTATCGACCTTCCCGTTAGTCTGCTACCTGTTAGCACAAATAAAAACAAGTTACCCAATCTGGGGGGTGTACCATCAACCTATAAATTAGAGCGGCGGGATTTTGCGCTAAATATTCCGTAGTCGTGTTTGTTACCTAATCTACCTCTGTAGGTTAAGAATTGATATTTTCTTTCAATCTGTTAGTCTGCTATCGTTGGGTATGAGTCTATGCCACCTTAGCTCAGTTGATAGAGCAGCACTTTTGTAAAGTGACGGTCGTCGGTTTGAATCCGACAGGTGGCTCCATGGGTGCTTAGCTCAGCTGGTTAGAGCGATTGGTTTACATCCAATAGGTCGAGGGTTCGAGTCCCCCAGCACCCACCACGAATATGCTCTTGCGAGCATATTCGCGCCGACCCCGGTACCATTGTTTAGATCGTCTTAACAAACGCCTTAATGGCGTTTTTGCGTCGGCCCCAGTTAGCTGAGTGATTCTTCCATCACCTGTTGAGTCTGTTCTGGATCAGAGGTGTACACAAAGATCTGTTGCACACTGTGGTTGCCCGTAATAACCACGCGTAGTCCGGCGGGGATTGGGGTACATTTTATTCCCACGGTGGCGGTTTTGCAGCCTAAAATAATATTTAGCGAGATTTTACTCACGCAATCCAAACGAGCCGCCGCTTCAAGGGGTTTTATGGCTGCATCAATAACGGTTGTGTGTTGGCGGCTAAATTTGTCGCCGGTGATATGTCCTTTCATCATTTGTATTCATTAAACCTCATATCACTAGTAATGTGGTATTTGTTACAATGTTCCTGTGAAACATTCCCCCCTGATCTCACGTTGGTTCGTGTGGATTAGTGCACTGGCTGTCGCCGGCTTTCTGTTCTCTCCGCTTCCTACCCATGCGGCCTCGAGCTGGTTAAACAGTCTCTTAGGGGCACTGGGTAGGTTGAACGGTGGTGGCACCGGCGGAAGTGCCACCATCACCGGTCGTCTGACCTACACCGATGGTACCGCCGCTAGTGGTCAGCGGGTCGGTGCCAGTGGTGCCACCACCGTGCTGTCTGACAGTAACGGTAACTACCGTATCAGTCCCATCACCATCGGTAGCGGTGGTACAGTTACCGTGACCGTCACGTTCTACTGTACGAGCCCCGTAGGTACCCAACCGGTCTCACTAAGTGCTAATCAAACCCGTGATCTTGGTATCCACTCATGTGGGACGAAGCCAAACAACGGCGGTGGTAACCCAAACCCTCCGGCTCCTACCCCACCTCCTACCCAAAACATCGCTACCGTGAAGGGTATCTTGCGCACGACAGCTGGTGGTATCCCCAGCAATACCACCGTTACCGTGGATGGTAAGGCTGTCTCGGGTGCGGCTGGTAGCTACACCAGTACCGTTAACCTTGGTAACTCGACCAGTAAGTACATTAACATCGTCTTTGGCTGTGCCCCTAACCCCGCCTACTGGCGCACGGTCACCAAAGGTACCACCACTACCGTTGACTACACCAACTGTCCGGTGAGTAGTAGTACTCAGACTGGTAGTGTGACCGGCACGGTGAAAGACAAGAATGGTGCCCTCGAGAAGAACGTCTCTGTTACCGTGGATGGTAAGACCGCTCTCACCCATGCCAGCACAGGTATCTTTACTGTCACTGGTATATCCAACGTGCCCCGCACCGTGACCGCTAGCTATCCGTGTACCGGAGGAACCCCGCAATCTACCAACGTCTCTGTCCCCGCTGGTACTGCTACCGTGGCCTGGCAGTGTCCGGCTTCCAGTGGAGGGGGAGGAGGGGGAACGCCACCGGTGTTAACTGCGACAATCACTGGTACGGTTAGTAGTGGTACGACTCCAATTAAGGGGGTAGCGGTGATGTTGGCAGGACTGACCAGCGGTCCGGTGACTACTGACGATAATGGTAGATATACAATTACGAATATAACCGGCGTACCGCGAACAATCGAACTTGGATTTAACTGGAAAGAACAAGGTAAGAGCGACAAAAAACGAGTATACATTACGGCGGGTAGTAACGTGGTAGATTATACCTTTGCTGATGACGCGTTAACGGCGGAGATTTATGGAACGGTAACGCGAGGGGAGAGTAGCTACCCTGTTCCCGGGGCTTCAGTTATGGTGTATCAACCAAACAAGCAGCAGCCGGTTTTACAAAAAACGGCCGTTACTAACCAAACTGGTGATGATATCGGTGACTACACGGTTAGTGGCGCACTAGCTAAACAAAACGCCTTAGTGCAAGCGGAAGACAGTCTGGGTAATAGGGTGTCACGAGAAGTGCAAATCAATCCGGGGAAGAATTTAGTTGACCTGGCAATGCGGTTTGACTCTTATGGAAACACCCTGACGGTACGGGTTAATATTCCACAAACTGAACCGGCTGATACTATTCGCCCGCTGGTTGCTAAGGTGTTTGATTCACAAAATCAGTTAGTTGAGGTGATCTCACTTTATTATCGCGACCGGAACCCACGGATTTATGGGGGGGCCGGCAGTCCGCGGGTGCTTTATTCTGGTAATTACCGGGTTGAGCTGTGGTCTGGAGTTAGTGATCGAGCTCGACAGCTTGCCGGGTCCCAGTCGGTCACCTTTGTAGCTGATAACAGTGAGGACAAACTAGTCACTTTTAGCCTTGATAGTGTACCGGTGCAGCAGGCGATATTTGATGTTTATGTAAAATCAATTAACGCAACAGACTCTAATGGATTCGTGCCGATCACTAACGCTAACGTTGAAATAAAACGAACATCTAAATCAATCGCTACTGCGGTTACCGACTCGAACGGTAAGGCGATATTTAATCTAAATGTCGAGGATACTTTAGCCTTTTTATCGGATGGGTTGATTGATGTAAGTGCAACTGGTTATGAAAGTCGAGTGGTTCAAAACTGGAAAATGCGTGGTGATGATTGGACTGGTAACACTCTAGTAATACTACTTACTCCGACTGGTGCAAAAATCGAGGCCTGCGATAATCATCCCACCACTGCTTTGGCTGAGTTCTGGATCTGTGGTGATGAGGCAAAACAGATGTACCTTGCTAATACGGCCTATGTTTCATTAATTGATAGCACGGTCACCGCACTGCAGAATCGTTATCCACAGTTTAAGCAAACACCGCCCGAACTGGTTATAACTTCTGATCGAGAAGATGGTGCACTGTTTCAGCCATTTAAAAAAGACGCCTCATTAGGGTGTTGGCCGTCGTCAAACGCCGCTGTTCCAAAAGACGATTCATATATCGAGATCAAGACTGGTCTGTTAAAGAACGCCAGTGAGTCGATAGTGAGGATGGTGGTCTCGCATGAATGGCGACACGCGGCAGATTTTAAAAATGGGAGCTGCCAATCATTCTTGACTGATGGGTCGTCTAGATGGCGCGAATATGTTGACCAACTGCGGCTTATGCCCACCGGATTTAGAGCTTTAACCGAAAACACTTATCAGGCGCGGAGCGGTGGACATCCATACGATGATGGTGAACTGGTAGCTTCGTCGTTTGTTATTGGTCTTTACTACCGTAACGAATTTACTACCTTTATTAACGGTTTAACTGCTGATCAACAAGGTTTGATGCAAGAGATAGTAAACGGAGCATTAGCGCCATGAATAGGAAGGGGGTCTGGCTGATACTGGCCGTTGTTATTCTCTCTAGTTTGTTATTCGTGTGGTACCGTTATCGAAGTATAAATGCCGATGTTACTACTAATACAAGTACGCTTATCTCAGAAAAAATACCTAAAGCGATTACTTTTATGGGAAAGGTTACGGTAGATGGATCGGCCATCAGCTCACTTTCAATTGTAGTGGGGAACCGGGCATTTGCGGTTAAGTCCGATGGAACTTTTATCGCCCTAGTTCCCCGCTCGTTCTTTTTAGATGATGGTCAGAAGGCGCGTCTAACACTACCAGTTGAGTTTGTGGATCTAGTAAATAATAAACGTTACCAACCTAAAGATATACGGGAAAAAATTATGTTGCACCTACCAGGTGAGTGGTTTGATTCATCTTTGGTAACATATATGACGGCAGGTAGTTCATCACGATCGTATGTTCCATCAGCGGCGTTTTTTGTTAAACGGGATTTTGATCTGACCTTAGTGAAGTAGTCTAATATTACATGTAAAAGCTCTCAGTAACGTCAAATATGCCCGAAAGGGCTATCAAAGTTGGCGTTACTGGTAATAGCTCTAAGAAACGACAAAAATGCTCGCAAGAGCATAACTAAGATATTACCGAGCTTCGGTAGACTAATAACGCAAAAACGCCATTAAGGCTATCAAGGTTGGGAATTACAGGTAAGAGCTCTCATAATCGACAAAACAGCCTGAAAAGGCTGTTTTGTGGTGGGCCGGGTAGGATAGGCCGTCTTTAGCGGCGGCCGTTCGAGCCCTTTCTTTTTACAATAAGTAAGGGAAGGGCTCTCACATCGAACCTAGGTCGCAGGTCGGCACCTACCAGTCCTTCAAAACAAAAAAATCACCGTAAGGTGATCTTTTTGTTTTGGTGGGCCGGGTAGGATTCGAACCTACGAAGGTACAAGACCGTCAGATTTACAGTCTGATGCGTTTGACCGCTTCGCTACCGACCCCAGAAAATGCCTTAATGGCATTTTCTGCATCAGGATGGAAGATCCTTTTGCAGTTTGATCATCGACTTGGACGACAGGGAATAAACATGGAGCCCACATGCGGATTTGAACCGCAGACCCCTTCCTTACCATGGAAGTGCTCTACCAACTGAGCTATGTGGGCAATCCACAGCCTACAATAGCAGTAAGACAGGGTATAATAAAGACGTGCGAACTCCAAAAGGGGCATTTTTAACGTTACTCATAGCCAGCGCCGTGGCTATTGTTGGAGTTCTGCCACAGGTTACCGAGGCGATGCCTCCACCTGGATCTATTCGGGCGTGGCTGCTAGCAATGAACCAAGTTAAAATTGATGGTATATCGGTGTTTTTCCATAATCCCGAAGATTTAACTAACTGTCCGGTAGGTGGCGGATCTTGTTTTCAAAGATTGACCTTTGGTACCCCGGCTGCGTCAGTGGGTATCCGGGTGTATAGTTCAGCTAATCCAGTATATAGTGGTCAGTCTGTGGCTGTCACGGCGGTGCTCTGGCTGAGCGACGGAGCAGCGCCGCTTATTGACTTGAACGGTACTCGTAATGATGCGAATCAGATGTGGCAGACAATTCCCTACCCGGTTGGTCATCCTGAAAGCCCGTGGTTATCACGCCAGCAAAACGAGATCCATTATCCAGACACCTTGACCAGCTTTAGTGAAACGTCGAACTATTATATCTTGAGTGGCCAGCGGGTTTCTAACCGTTACGATCGCCCCGATGTTATCCAGAGTGTGGTATATAATGCTCCCGAAGTCACGGCTCCAACCACCTTTGCAACGTATGCTCAGTATTATTATTCTGCGGACGCAGCAGCCCCGGTTTTAGTTGATGGAACACCAGAGGCGTTTTTAGCGGTGAACCCGCGACAGCAAAAAGTTGAGGTATCGGGTGGCCCGGCGGTGGTGGATCAGCTGTCGTCCGCGAGCCGGCTAGTGCCAACTGACGTGCGGGGTCAAACCATTATTACCCAAAACGCGGTGCTGGCGTGTAGCTGGGTGGTAGCCGATATTCAGTCCGACTGCACGGCGAATCCTCCCACCACGATTGGGCTGTACACCCGCGCCTCAACTACGCGAAACCAGGCTTGGGAGACCCTAACTCGCACTATGAGTAAGCTGGCGCAAGAGCGGGGCTCTTTCTTGAACAGTAATGACAATACCCAAATCACTAACGGGATAAAGTCATTTTTAGAGCGGCCTGCTAGTATTTGGAAGGCGTCACGGGGTGAGGTACTCTTTGTCACCACATCTGCTGATGTGGTAATTGATCCGTCAACAAACATTACCGTAAACGGCAAAAAGATCGTGGTCTTTACCAATGCCTCTTCTGTTACTTGGGCAAAAAATGTAACGGTGCCCACCGGTAAGGCGGACTCTTCATTCTACAAGTTTGCGACCGTGATGTTTGCTAACGGTGGCAACGTGACGCTTACTGGAGACAGCTACAACGGGGCGTTTCTTAGTAAAGGAGATGTGACGATTGGTGGATCTGGATCCACGGCAACCATTAAAGGATTAATAGTTGCTAATGGTGCACTAAATATTACTCGCGCGGTTGATCCAGCCACCAACCGGGTGATCGCGCGCATCACCTACGACCCATCATTCCAGAATGGGACTGTCGTTGGGTTATCCCCGTTTGTGTTGCCACTTGTCAGCGAAGGGGCTGACCGATAGAATAAACGCTAGAGGTAAAAGGAGGGACATGCCACTGTTACAGAATCAGCCCAGCGGGCCGGCACCGGTTATCTCCACTGTTCAGCGTGATCTGGACGGCGGGGGGACAATGCTGCCTTTTGCGGTTGCATCGCTGGTTATTACGTTGCTTGGTATAGCGGTTTTTGGCTATCGCCTGCTTTCACTGCAGGCCAAAACGCGTGATGTACAGACACAGCTTGACTCACTTGTTACCCAGTACAGCACTCTTGATGAGGTTAAATCACGAGTAGCCAATGTTTCGGCGCTGGCTACCGGTCTAGAAGTGGTATACGCCGCTCAGACGCGGATTGTTGACTTGATCAACACGGTTGAGAGTACGTCGTTTAAGCCGGCCGTGTATTCTACCGTATCAATTGATAAGCGAGGAGAGGTGCGTATAGCGGGTACGGTGCCGACCTACCGTGATTTTGCCAAAGTGGTTAAGGCCTTTAAAGGTTCTGAGCAGGGGATAACTGGGGTGACCGATAACGTTACTATCGACTCGGTAACGCAGAGCGCCGCATCGGGTGAAGATGAGTCAGGTGTGGTAACAACTAAGTTTAATATCAGCTTTATGCTCCGTCCAGCCACGACCCCAGAGACGACGCCTGAAACGACCCCAGAGACGACAGTAGAAAACGGTACAGAAGTGATTCCGTCGGAGAATACCGAACCGGAGGTTATACAATGAAACGCCTGTTTACCCCATCGATGTTAGCGGTGATCGGGGCCGTTTTAATCCTGGTTGTGTCTGGTTTATGGCTGGTTCCCACGATTAGTCGCACCGCCACTGACCTAGCCAGTAAGCAGGCGGAGGTGGCAGCTTATCAGGAGCAGATACTAAGGCTACAAGAAGCTGAGACTAAACTAACCAATGCTGGGTTAGAAGGGGGAATCCCAATCGACGAGCAGACCCTAAACGAGGCCCTGCCGCCGCACCGTGACTATGAAGACCTGCTAGCGATGATTGAAAGCATCGGTGCTGTATCGGGAATTGTTGATCCAATCACTATCTCATATACCCCGGTTAAAGAAGGGGCGGCCGCTGATATCGCTGAAACTCCGCTCACCCTCGGTGCGCGCGGCTCTTACGGGGCGATCGAGGACTTACTGGCCAACCTACAGACGTCGCTGCGGCCGTTGGCGTTAAAATCAGTCGATCTAGGGATCGACGAAAAGGGGAATGTTACCGCCTCAATTAGTGCGCTTACCTATACCCGTGAAGTTCCTGTTAAGTCTAGCGCCGCTGCCGCAGATTTACCCGAAACTGGCCCTACAGATCAGACGACTAACTTTACAACCGAATGAGCAACGCTTCCAGTAAGCAGATTGAAGGGATCATCATTGTAGCGATTGTGGCCGGGGTCACTATCTGGTATTCCTATCAGGCCTTTCGGCCGCGAGTTGGTGCTCCATCCACGGTTGCGGCAGTATCAACTGAAGGATTAAACAACCCCTCTCTGCAACAGGCAGCTGATATGGCTAGAACCGATGGCAGCCGATACAACGTGCCAGTGCCGGCACCGACGGCAGAGGAGCTGGGCAAGGATCAACTCTTTTAAATACGCATGGCTGAGACGTCGCATGATCTAACGAACCTGCCGGCGGCAGATTTTCCAAATCAGATACCCGCTGAGACGTTGCTGCGGCTGCCGTTCGAGGTAGCCACCGAGTTTGCGGCGGTTTTTTTTGCTGAAACTGACACCGAGCTGTCACTAGGGGTAACTCATCCGGAGCTGTTAAAGTCGAACGTTCAAGAGGCGCTAAAAGTACTTGAGAATGAGGTTGGCAAGAAGATTGTACTGTTCAAGATTACGAAAGGAGAGCTGCATCGGGCCCTAAAACAGTATCGGGGGGCTACTGATGAGCTAAAGAAGAAGAGTGGGTCGTTGGAACCAGTAGAAAAACCACCCCATTATGTCACAGGCGCTGCGGTCCCAACTGATCTACTCACGCGGATTCCGTTTGACTATGCGAAAGAGCATCGGTTGCTAGCGGTTGATAAAGATGGTGGTGGAACAATCTGGTTTGTGACCGACCGGGACAATCCCTCATTAAGGGTTGCGGTCGAACTGATTGCGCGGCGGAACCGTTTTGCCGAAAAGGTTATAACTGTCCCTCGGGCGGAGTTTGAGCGGCTGCTCAAAGAGCAGGGCAAGCCGGCTTTACCGGCCGAAGCTAAGCGAGAGCCACAGTCAGAACCACAGCGAGAGCCGCTACCAGCAAAACCAGCGCCTCAAGCACCTGATAAAGCTGATGAGCTAGAACAGGAGGGGATTATCTCACCCGACTACAAGGGGACTATTTTAACCGGTGAGGTGGAAAAGCCTGGATTTGCCGGACTTTTCCAACGGGCCGGTCAGCTGCTGTCTGGTAAACCAGTTGTAGCGCCACCGGTAATCGCTCCACCACCACCGCCTCTACCGTTGGCTCAACCGATTAGGCTAACAGATAAATCAGCGCCAGTACCAGCGCCAACCGTTAAGGCGGCAGTGACGAAAGACAATGAACCGGCACCGCTGTCGGTTCCGAAAGAGGAACACAATGAGGAAGAAAACGGGCCACTAACCAAACCTGAACCTGAAGCTGAACCAGAATCTGAACCAGAGCCAGCGCCCAATTCAACGCCGATGATCAGTGAGGCGGGGGTTAGTGAGGCCGAGGCGACTACAGATGATCAAGGCTCAAACACCAACCATGAGGATGCGCTGTTTGCCCGTCCGGTAAGTACGGTAGAGCAGCTGCAACATATCGTGCGAGCTGGGAGCATCCCCCGTATTGTCGCCGGAGTAATTAATCTAGCGGTAGAGCGCAAAGCCTCCGACGTGCATCTTGAGCCGTTTGGGGATGAGCTGCTCGTGCGTTACCGGGTAGACGGTCAGCTTTCAGAGGTGTTACGGCTGCCAATGTCGGTACACGCAGCGATGGTGAGTCGGATTAAAATCTTATCCAAATTAAAGCTCGACGAATCGCGCATCCCGCAAGACGGACGGTTTGATATTACGGTGAGTGGTAACCGCGAGGTCGACATCCGCGTCTCAACCCTACCGACCGTGCACGGTGAGAAGGTGGTGATGCGGCTGCTCGACAAGTCGGAAGGGATCTACTCGCTCGAGAAGCTGGGTCTGATGGGGGAAGGCTTTAATCGGTTAGTGAGCTCAATTAAGCAGTCATACGGAGTGGTGCTGTCTACTGGCCCGACTGGTTCTGGTAAAACCACCACGCTGTACGCAATTTTACAAAGGGTTGCGACGACTAACGTCAACGTGATTACGCTCGAGGATCCGGTGGAGTACGAGATGAAGGGGATTAACCAGAGTCAGATTAAACCCAAGATCGGCTTTACCTTTGCGGATGGTCTGCGCAGCGTGCTGCGGCAGGATCCAAATATTATTATGGTGGGTGAGATTCGGGATGGTGAAACGGCCGCGATGGCGACCCACGCTGCTCTTACCGGTCACTTAGTGCTCTCGACCTTGCACACCAACAACGCAGCCGGTGCTTTGCCGCGCTTGATAAATATGGGTATCGAACCGTTTCTCATTACTTCAGCGATGAATGCGGTGGTGGGTCAGCGGTTGGTGCGGCGGATCTGTCCGGAATGTAAAGAGAAGTTCGCCCTGCCAGCAGCGGTAAGGAACGAGATTGATGTTGAGTTAAAGCTGATTCGCGAACAGAGCGCTAAAGAGGCTGAGCGCATCCCGCAAGAGATCGCCTTTTACCGCTCGAACGGCTGTGCTAAATGCACGAGCGGTTATAAGGGACGGGTGGGGCTGTTTGAGGTGCTGTTAATGTCAGAAACGATTGAAGACTTAGCGGTGCGCAAGGCTCCTGCAGTTGAGATTGAAAAGGTTGCCGTTACCGAGGGGATGCTTACGATGAAGCAGGACGGTATCCTAAAGGTGTTGACGGGAATTACCACGCTCGACGAAGTTCTGCGTGAAACCAGTAGTCGATAACAATGACTGAAGCAGCAAAATCGACCAATAAAGAGGCGGGTGTGCGGCGCGAAACCAAAAGCGCCGAGCTTAACCGTCTGCTCGAAGCGGCGATACAGCACAACGCCTCTGACTTACATATTGTGGTGGGGGTGGCGCCGACTCTACGGGTGGACGGCGAACTGGTGCCGTTAGACTATAAGGTGGTTACCTCGGCGATGGTACTCGACTTTGTTAAAGGTGTACTGCATAGCGAAGAGGTCGAGGGTCTGGTTGATAAACATCTAGAAGTCGATCTGTCATTTCCGTATAAAGACTACCAGTTTCGGGTAAACGCTTACCTGCAAAAGGGGGAGCTAGCAATCTCGCTGCGTCTGCTGCCCAATACGATAAAAAGTCTGCACGATCTGGGTGTACCGCCGGTGGTGGAAAAGTTCACCGAGGCACGGCAGGGGCTGTTGATTGTGTCTGGCCCGACCGGTCACGGTAAGTCTACTACCTTAGCTTCGATTATCGATCAGATTAACAGCACGCGTCACGCCCACATTGTGACGATTGAGGATCCGATCGAGTACGTCTTTGAGCATAAAAAAGCGATCGTCTCGCAACGCGAGGTTGGAACGGATACTACAGCATTTAGTAGCGCCCTGCGGGCGGTGCTGCGGGAAGATCCTGATGTTGTACTAGTGGGTGAGATGCGCGATCTGGAATCCATTGAGTCGGCGATGCGGATCGCAGAAACTGGTCACCTGGTGCTCACGACGCTCCACACCAACTCGGCGGCGCAGACCACGGACCGCATCATCGATGTTTTTCCTGATCGGCAGCAGCAACAGATCAGATCCCAGCTGGCGAGTGTGCTGCTAGGGGTTGTATCACAGCGGTTGATCCCTCGAGTCTCTGGGGGCCGCATTCTGGCCACCGAGGTTCTGGTGGCAAACTCAGCCGTACGAGCCACCATACGAGACGGCAAAACGCATCAGCTGCCGAACATCATCCAGACCTCGGCCGCGGAGGGTATGATAGGTCTAGATACGGTTTTAGCGGAATACGTTAATAACGGGGAGATTACGATTGATAACGCTCTAACCTGGTCGAACGATCCAAAAGGATTAAAGATGTTGATTTATTAAGCTATGCCACAGTACCGCTATCGAGCGCGCAACAAACAGGGTGAGGTAATAACCGGCTTAATCGAGGCGGTTTCGTTTGAGGCAGCCGACAAAACCCTTACCGATCACGCCCTCAAAGTGGTCTCACTTGAAACCCCAAAAACGATCTGGGAGATTTTACGTATCCACCGCCACATATCGGTTAAGCAGAAGGCGTTTACGACGCGTCAGATGGCCACGATGGTCAATGCCGGTTTGCCGTTGACCCAGGTGTTACATCTGTTGAGCCAGAGTGAGAAGAATCCTTTAATGCAGCGGACGCTCTCGGCCCTCCAGCACGACATTGAGGCAGGCTACAGCTTCTCAACCGCCATCTCACGGCATCCCGAAGTGTTTTCACGGGTGTTTGTGAACGCGGTACGGGCAGGTGAAGCGACCGGAAAGTTAGAGGTGGTGCTGCGTGAACTAGCCGATACGTTAGAGCGTGACTCAGCGGCCAGCTCACGGTTTAAGTCGCTAATGATCTATCCGATATTTATCATCACGGCGATGCTGATTGTGGGAGCAATTATGATGATTAAGGTGGTGCCGGTACTTTCTGATATCTTTGGCGAGGCAAAACAAGATCTTCCAGTATCAACCAGGTTATTAATCTTTATCTCCTCGATACTGCAGCGCTATTGGTGGCTGCTAGCGGTTTTAGCGGTGGGTGGGGTCTTGCTGCTACGCGCCTACGCGCGTACCGATCAGGGCAAGGCGGTGTTTGATCGACTTAAGGTGCGGCTGTATATCCTTAAAGACCTCTCAGTGCTGTTCTTTATGGCGCGGTTTACCCGTACGTTAGGCATGTTGATCGGGGCGGGTGTGCCGTTGCTCGAAGCGATCCAGATCACGTCTGACGCGATGGATCACACCCTATATCGCGCTTCGCTCGATCAGGCTGCCTCACAGGTTGAGCGGGGAGTCTCGCTTTCGGTGGCGCTGCAAAAGTCGCGGCTGTATCCACCCTTAGTCAGTCAGATGGTGTTAGTGGGGGAGCAGTCGGGTGAGTTAGATCACGTGCTGCAAAAGCTATCGCATACATATGAGGAAGAGTATGACACTAAAGTAAGTAGTGCCACGACCTTAATCGAGCCGCTAATCGTCATTATTCTAGGACTTGGGGTGGCGTTTTTGGTCTTTGCTATTTTGGTGCCGATTTATCAAATCAGTATGCTGCAGTAATTATCGGGTAACGAGGGCTACAGGGCTGATAAACTGGCACGGTCGATGCATTATCCACTGAAACAGGTTACAACAGCTGCTACGATGGCCGTATAACATTGGTAAAAGTAACAAAAACCATATGTCACAAAAGCGTGGCTTCACGTTGATAGAGCTCTTAGTAGTAATCGCGGTAATCGGGATATTGGCGTCGTCCGTAATTATTGGCCTCAGCCGAGCCCAGACCCGTGCCCGTGATGCTGCGCGTAAGAGTGACTTAGATCAGGTTCGTAAGGCGTTAGAGACCTATCTCATTGATAAACCGTCCGGCTATCCCAAAGCGGCTACGAGTCCACAAACCATCATTGAACTTTCAGCCCTTGGCACGGGAGGTACTGCAGCCGATCCGGATTTTGTTAAAGTCTTAGACGGCGTAGCAATCCCGGCCGACCCTCGTAGTGCTGAAGGATCCACATGGACCTACAAGTATATTAATAACTACTGGTCTTCTGGTACGACATGGGCACTCACTGGTACAACTGAAGATAGAAGTTCATATACCGTATTTGCTCACCTAGAGTCACCTAAGGCTGCACCATCCGCAACTACGAAAGCAAAATGGTGGCATGTCAACAGCAAGGGTGCGTCAACAGAGGTTGAGATGCTCGTAGCGGGTTCAGGGTTTTAATTAATAAGTATTTAAGTAACATATACTATGCGAAGACGAGGTTTTACCCTAATCGAGCTGCTAGTGGTCATTGCGATCATTGGTATCTTGGCCGCGATGGTGATCGTTTCACTAACGAGCGCCAAGCAGAAAGCAAATGATGCGATCCGTACATCTGACGTTAAGCAGATCGGTACCCTGCTAGATCAGTACAAGTTAGACAATGGTGCCTATCCAGTTGTCGCCACCGAGACGGCTTTGGATGATGCAAGTGCACCTTTGGCCGATGTGGCCGCGCTGGCTGACAGCGGACTCATCTCTACCAACGGTCCCTTGGGCGCAGACGATGACTACACCTATCAGACCAATGCTGATGGGAGTGCCTATCTCTTACGTGCCACTTTGGAGGCAGCGGCCGATCCTGACTACAGCTATCCTCCAGGCGTAACTCTGTAAGCAGAACTTAGAGTTACGGTGTGAGGCCCGGCCAGCGAAAGCTGGCCGGGATTTATTATTTCTGAAAGCGGCGGTCGATCTCGACCTTTTCTGTATCGGGGTAGTACTCAAGCGGTACCTCTAGGGGACTTTGTGGTACGGCTTTAAGATAGTGGAGGGTGACTAGATCACTCAAGCTATATACCGTGTGACCCTCTGCACTGGCGCGGGCGACAACCGTCTCTAAATCAATAATCAGCTGCAGATGAGTCATCCACACACGCGCCCGTTCTTTAATAGTGGGGTTGGTTTCGGACTCGTATAGCCCTTTCCACCAGGTTAGGGCGAAGGCTCGGTCGTCCATATTGGTCAGACTAACCCCAGCTAATAAGGCAGCGGCTGGCGGAGTGTTCTCTTTACCGATGGCGGTGCGGTAAAACTCGGCCGCGGCGACGTTGTCTTTTAGATGTATTTTGGCCACGGCCCCAGCGTTATAGGGAAACAGTCCGTTGTTGGGAAACTGCTTGCTGCCCCGCTGGAGCAGGTCGAGGGCCTGATGGGGATTACCCTGCCAGGGGAGTAAGATGCCGCCGAACAGATAGGGATACTCAAAGGTTGGATCAAGGGTTACCGTAGTATCAAGTAGCGCAT
>Ga0265292_1001819_pt1 | contig 17038 bp, 9 predicted proteins | sample Munlanlewell296A_FD_189080 | JGI IMG/M metagenome (GOLD analysis project Ga0265292, IMG submission 189080) | Leachate microbial communities from a municipal landfill in Southern Ontario, Canada - Leachate well 296A | ecosystem: Engineered > Solid waste > Landfill > Unclassified | place: Canada... | reverse complement strand
GTCCACACAAGCCCTAGTGGCATCTTTCAATATCCGCTACAATCGCTGGACGGTACCGGACCAGATGGTCTATAAGTTCCTGGGCACGACCGCCGGGCAGACTGTGCAGCTTGCGGGCTTGATGTACAACGACGCATCCAATTCGTATCCGATGATCTCCGGCACCGAGGCCATCATGCCCACCAAACCCATTGTGGTCGGCCACTGGTACCAGGTCAAGCAGGTGTACGATCTAGTGAATAATACCTTTATCGGCACGATCACCGATCTGGATACCGGCGATACCGGCTTCAATACCACGCCCCAGCCGATCACCGCCGGCACAACCAAGATCGTTGGGATCAGTTTCGCCCCGGACATCACCACGTCGGCCTATCTCGATGTCGATGAGGTCAAGCTGGAGATAGCCACCACCGATCAGACGTTTGCCCCCGATGGTGGGGCATATGTGGACCCGCAAACTGTGGTGATGGCTTCGTCGGTGCCGGAAGCGACGATTCGCTACACGACCGATGGAACGGACCCGCTAGATAACAGCACGGTTTATACAGCACCGGTTGTGATTTCGAGCAACACGACCCTCAAGGCCCGGGCGTGGGCGACCGGGTACCCACCCAGCACCATCAAGACGGCGACGTACGTGTTTCCGCGGCCGGCGTCGATTCCCTACGGCATGGCAACGGTGGACGGGGATTTATCCGACTGGGACAACGCCACCGTCTGGGCGCCGTTGGATCAGGACTACTACCTCGTGGCCACGGACGTCCCCCAGGCCTTTTATACTGCTCGGTGGAGGGCCGACAAGGTCTATGTGGCCGTCAAGGTCCAGGACACGGCGCACATTCTGATGAACAGCTACAACCCGAGCGATCCCGACAGTTGGAATGCCGCCGACCAAGTGGAGATATATCTGCATACCACCGGCTCGTATCCCGACTACAGCACCGACTACTCGGTAGACCATGTTGCGGCTCAGCAATACGTGGTGGGCATCCAGGCCAGCAATCCCAACGCGGTCTGGTCGGTCCTCGGCTCCGGGTTTCCGATCCCCGTCTCGGCGGGCTTTGCGGCCGCCGGCCGGGTCAACGGGCAATGGCTGCAATACGAGGCGGCGATGACGCCGTTCCAAACGTTTAATTTGTCGGGGACGGGCTTGGTGACCTCTCCGCTTTCGCTGAATCAGGTGATCGACGTGGATGTGGTGGCCAACAGCCGGCGAGGCCCCGGCGATTCGGGGACGAACTTCGGGGTCAAGTCGGAGAACCTGCTGCTGGATAAGTACATGAATTACCGGCAGATCGCTCCGCACAGGCTGGGTCCGCAGGCCTCCTACACGAACGTCGATCTGGCGGCGGTGTTGGCGGCGATGGATTCCACGCAGGCGGGCGGCGGAACCTGGAATCCCGACGCGGACTTCGATAACGACCTGACGATTACCTCCAGCGACCTGGCGATTGTGCTAGCGAACCTGCCGTAACCAACCGTAAAGTTTGTAGTTTGGAAGTTCATTGTTCTATCGTGGATTTATGTTATGGGAGATTTCTTATGAAAAGCTTGAAAGCGATATCACTGATGCTGGGTCTGGTAATATTGTTCATATCTCCTTGCCTGGGAGCAGAAACCATTCCCGCGTCAGGTTCAGCCAAAGGCAGTATTATTGTTACCAACGTGGTCGATTGCGGCGCGGTTCCCAACGATGCCAAGGATGATACCGCGGCCGTAAACGCCGCCATCAATGCCTGCGCCACAAGCGATACCAAAACACTCTATTTCCCCGGTGGGAAATTCAACCTGGCAACCGTAACCTTCCCCCCGGCACTTAACGTGGTTGTGGCGAACGGCGCGTTACTGGATATACAAAAGAAAGCCACCGTCCTCTTCAACGGCCCCTTCACCGCCGGCCTTTACCAAGTCTTTTCCGGTCCCGGCAACATCCAGTTTGGTGCCGGTGCCGTCAGTGAAGTTTATCCCCAGTGGTGGGGTGCCTCTTCTGCTTCGCCGGATAGCAGTCCGGCCATCAACAAGGCGATAAACTCCTCGCCCTCTTTGCCGGGAGTTAACGTCAGGTTGTCCGGCACTTTCAACTGTAAAACCACCATACATGTCAACAGACACCGTGCACATATAATTGGAGACGGGATTGCCGCAACTCAATTGATTTTCGACCCGGACGTTCCGGCGGCGTTATTTGAATTTTCGCACCCGGATAAAAGCCAGATCGTCCAATGCTCCATCAGAGATGTGCGTCTTCTCGCCGCCGGCGATTATCCAGGTCCGGACAGAGTTAAAAAAATAGGCATTAAAATCGTGGACGGCAATTGCATGGAGGTCCGCAATATCGCCATTCATAACTGGGGCGGCAAGCAGAGCATCGGTATTCACCTACAAGGAAGAGACTTTATGTCTTTTGAAAACATCACCATTCTTGCCGACCTGCCTATTCTCATAGATAAGAACCCTAATCTTGATTGGATTTCCATCGACCATTCTACTTTCAGGAATACCTATTTATTAGGGATGGCTCCCGACACGGTTTTTGTAAAGATAGCGTCCGGAGTCGTTCTGTACAACACCGTTTTTGAAGGGACCAACTCCTGGGTTCGCGGGAAATACGGTTTATACTGGGATGATACGGAGTCCAAGCAAGTCAGTCTCAACCTTTCCGTTAAGAACTTGCGCATGGAGAGCGGCAAGGCCGACGGAGCAATTATCCATATTTCGCACAATGTTGGTCTGCAAAATCTGGTCGTGGAGAATATCTTCGGGGCCCATGTAGGTGTTCCCGGAAGGGGGATAAACGGGATTTACCTGCGGAAATGTAACAACGTAACGCTCCAGAATATTTTCTATAGTTGCGATCAGCCGTCTACCGCCCTGGATATCGATGAAAGCTCCTCGGACATCGTGCTCATCAATACATCCTGGAACACCGGGGTGATAAAGACCGGGAAACTGGCAAAGACATTCGGGGTAGGTTTTAGACCCAGAAAGTCTTTAGGATACGTTACAACGGAAACCAATAATCAGCTGGTGGAAGTATACAATCCGCCGGGCCAACGCGAAGATGAAGGGCTGTTCATTTACGGAACAAAGACCTGGTGTTACAGCGGGGAACTGGCCAAGGGCGCGGTCCTCTCCCTGCCGGTCGGCTCCAAACTGGGAACCCGAGTGGCGACCATCACCGTTTCGGCCACCGATGGCGCCGCCATTAACGAATCCGGTTATTTCATGGTCGGCGCCAATGGAGCTGCCATCAAGGTGGCCGGTACGAATTCCGTTGCCACGGCTCCCACCGCGGGCCGACTGTGCCTCGTGCCTGGAAATCAGGTACAGATGATCAATAATCTGGGTGCCAAGGTGGATGTTGTCGTTACGCTTTTCTGGAATGCTTCTGGAGGTAAAGTACCTATGCGAATACTGCTTATCGGCGATTCAATCTCTTTTGGATATGGGCCTTTTGTTCGGGACTTGCTTAAAGGCAAGGCGGATGTCCAGGGACCGGTCGCAAACTGTGACACAACGATTGTTGGACTGAAAATGATTGATCAATGGCTGGGCGAGGGCAAATGGGATGTGATTTATTTCAACTGGGGTATGCACGATCTGGTGCACGCGACTGACAGTCGTGACCCAGCCCACATCGCAAGCGTCGAGCCGCAAGTGTCGCTTCCGGAGTATGAAAAAAATCTAAAAAAATTGGTACAGCGGTTGAAGAAGACCGGCGCAAAACTGATATGGGGTACAACAACACCCATACCTGAAGGCTGCCAATGGCGTATTTCCGGCGAGGAAGTGAAATACAACGAGGTTGCTCTGAAGGTAATGCAGGATGAGAATGTCCCAGTTGACGATTTGCACGCTGTAGTACTTCCCGGGCTGTCGGAATTTCAATATCCTAACGACGTACATTTTAATCCGAAAGGTTCAGAGTTCTTGGCAAAGGCTGTGGCTCGGTCTATTACAGAACAGCTAAACCTTGGTAACTGAGATTTTGGCCTAATACAATCATCAAGAATCCTGCAAAATGAAAAGTGAAAAAATGAAAAGAGGATAATTATGAATGAACAAGATTTGTTGAATGGGGATTTGATCGACCAACAGTTTCTTAAGGATATTCCGCGTAAGCGTAGACACCCCGAATGGATACAGCGTGAGCCCATCGCTCAACAGGGCAGTTGGGAGCTAATGCTTCACCGCCGCCGCGCCGGTGGCGGAAATGTGAATGACGAACGTATCATGCGTTACGAACACAGCGAGGAGTTTGTTCTGTGTTTGAAGGAACAGGAAGTCAATCTTTTCATCACAGGATTTTCCAAGAACTACGCGATTGATGAAGAAGAGTTTCGCCTTGCGAAGCAACTGCGTGAGTTTTGCCGGAAGCACGGCATCAGACTTGGCGCATACATCCGTGGCGATTTTATATACTCTGAATTTTTCGATGACCTGCTGAAGAATGAGGACGTACTGGCCAAGCGTGCTGATGGCCGTGTTCCCACTATTGCCTACGCTGAAGAGTGGCGTAAAAGTGTTTGTTTACATAAGCCGAAGATAATGGAGATGTTTAAGTCTGATATCCGCCGTGCTGTTCTTGACCTAAAAGTGGATTATCTGCATTTTGACGGTTGGAATTTCGGGGGCATGGAGACGATTGATGCCTGCCGTTGCGAGACCTGCCGTCGTGACTTTACCGAGTTTTTGCAACGCCGCTACGGCGATAATCCCGATGCCAGCATAAAAAGATTCGGACACGCCCACCTGGAAGCAATTGAACCGCCGGGTATAATGTCTATACCTCTGGCTCCTACCGGTCTGATAAGCGTCCCGGCCTGGCAGGAATGGATAAGCTTTCGCTGTACGTGGAGTGCCCGTATAGCGCGGATAGTTTACGAGTATGTACATTCGCTCAACCCAGAAGTTGCCATCGGCGTCAACATCGGTGTTCCTGTCCGCGAGAACGGGGCATTGCTACTGGGTGCAGACCTTGTCACATGCATAGACGGAGCCGACATAGTAATGAATGAAGACGCCTACGGTCCATACATCACCGATGATGGAAAAGTCATCCAGCGGGTACGCCAGCATAAGATGGGCCACGAAGCAGGATGCTGGGCGTGGAATTATATGGGTAAACCGCAATGGGCTTCCCAGTGGGGTGAATCGCCCTGGATCGGACTGTCCCATGCCTCAGCTTTTAATAAGGGGCGTGTCACGTATCTGGGAAACGCTGAGACTTCTTTTCTCACCTGGCAGAAGGAAAATTGGGAACACTTCCAGGACCTTGAAGAAATAGTTGATATAGCGGTCTGGCGTGAACGCAAGGCGATGGCATTTGCCGACCCGCTGAGCTACGCAACGGCCATGCAGGTGGAGCAGATGCTGATTGAAGAGCGTATTCCATTCTCGGTGGCGCAACAGGCTTGGCCTGGGGGAACAAAGGTATTGGTACTGCCGGTCCTGACCTGTTTAGATGAGTCCAGCTGCCGTAAGGTGGTGGAATTTGTTGAGCAGGGCGGCGGAGTGCTGATAGTCGGAAACACTTCCCTGCGTGACGGCTGGGTCAGGAAACGTGAGGATTTCGGACTAAGGGCGATTTTGCCCGATAGTGTTGCCAGCCCGCAGCATAGTCACCCTACGCCAAGGGTTCAAGCAGCTTTCGCAGCACTCAAGGTATCTCCCGATGGCGACTCCCAACAGGCTGGTGACAGCGGCTTATTCCAATACCGCAAGGTTGGGAAAGGTCGGGCGGCATACGTCAGCGAGCTGGTGGACCCGAAAAGCCAGCCCAGCCTATTCAACCTCGACCACATGTACAATCTTGACTTGGACACCACCAACTGGCGTGTTCCCGATGATGCCGATAACCTGCGGCGCGCGCTTTCCTGGTTAGGTGGGAATCAATGGAGCATAGAAGTAGAATCTGTGTGCGGGGTATTAGCCAACTACTATCGGCAGAAGACCACCGGTAATCGGTCGATACATCTGGTGAACCTGACCGGCAAGCCGGTGGCCAATACAGTGGTGCGGATGAAAATGGAAGAAGCAGACAAGGCAACTGTGATGGTGATTTCCCCGGACGGAGTCTCTTACCAGAATATTATCTCACAATCTTCCGGCAATGAATTGACCATCTCTCTGGAGACATTGAAAGCATACACAGTAATTATCGTCAGCGGCCAATAAGAGGTTTTCCAAACAGGAGTTCTTGTATGCTAAAAATGATTGGTGAAAGTATCATATTTAAAAACCCTGATCCTGTGCATAAAAGTTTATGCGCAAACTTTCCCAGCCTCACGAAGCTTCCCAACGGAGACTTACTTTGCCTTTTCAGGGTCGGTCAGGCGCGGGCCAGTTACGACGGACACCTGGAACTTGCCCGTTCAGCCGATGGCGGCAAAACCTGGAAATGGCAGGGTCCGGTTAATCTTCCTCCGGTTACCTGGCCGTATACTTTTCTTTGTGCAGCCGTATCGTGTTTCAAAGACGGGGCGTTGTTTATAACCGGAATAGCGATTGACGCTAAAAATCCGGACGAACCTGTATGGAATCCCCAAACAGAAGGATTAAAAGAGTGCAAAATAGTTACCTCGATTTCCCGCGACAATGGTTATACATGGGGACCGCTCAATGAAATTTATATCGGGCTTAAGGAATCGGCTGCGGATGGAGGCACAATTGAATTGATGGACGGCCGCCTGATGCAGGCGTTTGAAGTATGGAAAAGCTATGATGTGAATGGCGTATGGGACCAAAAAGCAGGGGTTGTTTTTTCTGACGACAGCGGAAAAACATGGGGAAGTCCGGTCATTATCGCCCATGACCCCAAGAAAGAAAAATATTACTGGGACACAGGTCTGTGCCAATTGAGAGACGGAACGCTCCTCGGTTTAATGTGGACAAATGATAACATCCAGAAAAAGGCTGTCAATGTACATCGCGTTCTTTCCGGCGATGGCGGCAAAACCTGGAGCCCGCCTGCAGAAGTCAATCTTGTTGGGGAACTCAGCCGTCCGATTCAACTTGAGAACGGACAGATTCTCTGCGTATATAATGATCGTAAAAAGCCGGCGGGCATTAAAGCCGTGCTCAGTTCCAACCAAGGCGCCTCATGGAACACCGCGGAAACATCCACATTATGGGCCGCAGCCGAACTTGCCGGGAAGAACAATCCCTTCGCGGATTTCCTCGCGTTCGATTTCGGTATGCCGAGCGTTCAGCAACTCCCGGATGGAACCATCGGGGTCGCTTTCTACGCATACGAAAATCATGTGTGTCACATCCGGTTCAGAAAATTTGTCATGTAAGGAACTTAAAAACAGTATGAGAATACCAAAGAAAAGCCGTTACCTTGACGCGGTAAGACGAATTGAATCGGAAGAGGTTTCCTTTCAGGAAGACGAAATAGAAATTTCGGTAGCCGGTAGAATCCTGAATCGTCCCCTTCCGATGGTCCGTCCTTACGAACTCCCGGCCAAAGACTACGTGGAGTTAAACCGAAAGTGCGGAAACGACATGATATGTTTGAATAACGTCTGGGAACTCGGCCGTAAGAACGTCATTGATTCTGAAGGCAGAAAACATTATGTAGACGGAACCATGAAGACCCCGGCTGACTTGAATCAGATAACGTATCCGGATCTCGGCTGCATCAGAAAGAGCATTGAAAATATGCTGGAAGCCATCGAAGGAACCGGCTTTGGTCTTAAATACATCGCCAACCAGACGCCGTTCATCGTGACCACTGCCGTCGGATACCAGGACTACTATATGTGCCTTATCACCAACCCGGGTTTCATTCACGAATTCCAAAAAAGAATTAACGGATTCTGCCTGGCCGAACTGGAACTGGCGCTCACTTATCCAATAGACGTCGTCCAGGTTTCCGCCATATTTTTTGACAAGAACGGTCCGGTCATGTCCCGGGCTATGATAGAGGAGTTTGAATATCCAAGCCTGCGGGAGCGGATTAAGAAGATAAAAGACAAAGGTCTTCCGGTAAGCATCCACGCGGACGGCAATTTCAGCTCCTTTATTCCGGATTTCATAGAAATGGGTGTCGATGTGTTGAATCCCATTGAACCCTGCGACGGCAAACAGGATATTTACAAGATCAAGGAGGCGTACGGGGACAAGATTTCCCTCCACGGAAATATTGACATGTCCGGGGTTCTGGCACATGGAACCCCCCAGCAGGTGGAGACGGACGTCATTGAACACATTGAACGGCTGGCGGTCGGCGGAGGATATGTCTGTGCCTCCAGTCACAACATAACGGAAGCGGTGCCGCTGGAGAATTTCTACACAATGAGGGATGCGGTGCTGAATTACAGGTTTAAAACTGCCCCAACCGGATAATGGATTGTAAAGACCAGCAATCAACTACGTGAAGTATGTAATTGTTAACCAAGTTTTTTGAACAGAAAGTGAGAACGCAGATGTCAAATGCCATACCTATCGGAAGCCGGCGTGAATTGTTCTGGGACGAGTACCTGATCGATACCGAAAAGACCACAGTTGAACTGAAGCTGCACAAGCCTCAGCCCAAAGAAGTGGTCATCGACCACAATGAGCCGTGGGAAGGCGACAGCTGTAGTTTTCATTGCATCCTCAAGGAAGACGGACTCTACCGCATGTATTACCTCGGACTAAATGTACTGGATGAACTGGGCCTTTCGGGTAAACCGCCGGTCTTCTGCTATGCCGAGAGCACCGACGGGAAACATTGGGTAAAGCCCAAGCTCGGCATTTTCGAGTTTAACGGCTCAAAGGAAAACAATATCATCGGGCCCGACTATTTTACCGTGTTCAAAGACACGAATCCCGACTGCCCGAAGGACCAACTATATAAGGGCCTTCAAGGTGTCGTAGACGGATCGATGGGGAGTTGCTCTCTTTGGTGTCATACCAGCCCGGACGGTATCACTTTTAGAAAAGGGTGGCTGATGACAACCCACGGCACATTTGATAACGCCAACACCGCGTTCTGGGATAAAGAGACAAACCAGTATATATGCTATATCCGCGACTATCACAATGTCTACCCTCCGGGCGAAGACTTGAATAACGGCATCAGGGACATTGGTTGGATGGTATCGAATGACTTTAAGAATTGGTCTGTCCCGGTCAGGCTGGATTTCGGTGACGTCGAGGATTATCCGCTCTATACCATTGTCGTCAACCGCTATTACCGCTCTGACCGTATGTTTGTGGGGTTTCCGTCGCGCTATGTGGAAAGGCACGGCTGGACCCCGAACTTTGACCAGCTTCCCGGCGCGGACCGGCGCAGGAAACGCATGGAAATAGGCCATAATGAGCAAGGCAGGCGTTTTGGACTGGCCATTAACGACGCCATCTTAATTTCCTCGCGTGACGGCAAGAAGTGGAATCGCTGGGACGAAGCCTTTATGACGCCCGGGCCGGAGCGTGAATATAACTGGGTCTATGGGGACTGTATGCCGACGATTGGCTTGATCGAGACCGAAAGCGACCTGCCGCATGCACCGAATGAGCTTTCTCTGTACGTTCCCGAAAATCATTGGGGCATGATACCCGCCAAGCTGCGACGCTACACCATGAGAATAGACGGATTCGTATCTTACCATTCAACATACAAACCGGGATGGTACCCTTCTTCTAAAGTAGTTACCAAGCCGTTTGTATTTAAGGGCAGCAAATTATCAATAAACTTTGCGACCTCCGCCGCCGGGTACGTCAAGATTAAACTCACCGGTGAAGATAACGAGCTTGTCTCCATGGAGATGTTCGGCGACAGCCTTGACCGAACGGTCGTCTTTGACAACGGCGACGCGGCATCGCTTTCCGGCAAACCGGTTACTATGGAAATAATCATGAGTGACGCCGATATCTATTCCTTCAAATTTGACGAATAACGGTAAGGAAATATCTGTGCATGCAGTCCCCTGGACTCACAAATGTGAGAAGGACAAATGCAAGCCTCAGACGCTGTGAAAAGATAATTTGCTCATAATCACGATCAAATCAAAATGGACTTAAGAAAGTAAAGCGAAGATTATTGATGAATCCGATAAAAGAGATTGAAACAGGACTACTTTATCGCAATGCCAAGCCTCATGTAGAAAGTATTCACGGTTATTTTCCGTCCGTTGCCGTTCTTTCTGATGGTCAGATGTTGTCTACGGTTGTTCTTGGCGAGGCATTTGCATCTGTTAATCTGCGGACACATATTTTCCGTTCAGCAGACCAAGGCCAAACCTGGCAGGATGAGGGGTCTGTTTACGAAGGGACTATAAATCGGCGTACTTCCGAATGTGCCCGATTAACGGCTTTACCGGATGGCGGTTTGGCGATATTTATGATTCGCCACGACAGATCCGAACATCCCGATGAAGGACTAACCAATCCGGAAACATTAGGGTTTGTTCCTACGGAGCTTTTGATTTTAAGGTCATCGGATCAAGGCAAAACATGGACAAAGCCTGAACCGATAAAACCGCCTTTAACAGGTCCATCGTTTGAAATGTGCTGTCCTATAACGGTATTAAAAGATGGTCGATGGCTGATTCCTACTCAGACATGGCCTGGCTGGGCTGGTGATTGCCCTAATGGCATCAGAATGATAGCGTTGGTGTCTTATGATAAAGGCAAAACATGGCCAGAATATCTTGATGTAATGAAAGAACCTTATGGACGGGTTTTCTTCTGGGAATCTAAGATTGTAGAATTAAAGGATGGCAGATTGCTGGCAACGGCTTGGACTTATGACGATATTGTCAAAGCCGACAGGCCTAATCAGTATAGTTTAAGTTCTGATGGAGGCAAGACCTGGTCGGTACCTTGTTCAACTGGATTAAACGGTCAGACTCTTACACCTGTTTTGTTTGATGACGGCAGAATACTTTGTGTCTACAGGCGGATGGATAAGCCCGGACTTTGGGCAAATATAAGCCGTCTTGATGGCCGTAGTTGGGTAAATGATTCGGAACAGCCTTTTTGGGGTCATCAGTCATCAGGTCTTACTGCTACTACGGAAAATATGTCTCAAAACTTTAATATTCTTCGGTTTGGCGCTCCGTGTTTGACATATCTCAAAGATAGAACGGTATTTGTTGCCTTTTGGTGTTATGAGGATTGTGTATCTAATATCCGCTGGTTCAAGTTTAAGATATAATATAAAAAATTAACAGGAGTAACATAGATGATATTTGGTGATATTAGAAATTTAGAAGAAGAGAAAGGTTTATATCCTGAGTCGATAGTAAACGCTTTAGAATACATCAAAAAAATAGATTTTGCCAAAACACCAACCGGCAGAATTGAGATAGATGGTGATAATCTGTATGCCAGTGTTGGTCAATCAAACACTGTAGAGAAATATGATTTTGTGTTTGTTGGTGAAATACATAAACAGTATGTGGATATTCATTATTGTCTAGATGGTTCAGAAGCAATTGTGTTTTCAAGAATTTCTGGCAAAGAAGTTGTCGCTGCAGATAGACTTAAAGAGGAGGATGCCCTTCTTTTTTCAAAAATAAGCGATGAAATGAAAATAATCTTGACGCCTGGTCGTTTTGCAGTGTTTTTTCCTCATGATATACATCTTGCTGGTTTTAATGCTGGTTGTTCATTTGTAAAAAAGTGTGTAGTGAAAATCCATACTAAATTGTTAACTCAACCTTAGCGTTACTATATGAGGAGAATTTGCCCATGAATTATAATCACGATCAAATCAAAATCGCCTTGGCCGGTCCGATTGCTTCGGTTCAGACGCCTTTTAATAAGGATGGCAGCATTTCTTTTGACGGTCTGCGGCGGCTGGTGGACCACTACATCGATGCGGGCGCCAGTGCTTTGTTGCTCACCTGGGGCAATAGCTTGTTCGCAATTCTGAGCGATCGGGATATCGGTGATATTACCCGGACGGTGGTGGAATACGCCGCGGGCCGAGCGGTCGTGGTGGCCTGCACTGGCTGCTGGGCAACCCCGCAGGCCGTCGAATTTGCCGCTTATTGCCGGGAGATAGGGGCGGACATCCTGCAGGTGTTTTTGCCCACGTGGTATCCCGGCTGTCTTAACGGCCAGACCATCGTGGATCACCACATGGCGGTCGCCAAATACATCCCGGTGATGCCCAACAGCAAACAAATCCAGTTGAACGGAGGTCCTTCCGAAGGACTTGCCATTGCACGCGAGTTGATTGAACGTGAACGTAATATATTGGCAATAAAGGCGGATGTGTGCGGAGAGTACGATGAAGCGATAACGAGCCTCGTAAAGGACCATTGGACGATGATCGCCGGGGGCAATAAATCGCATCACATGGAGCTTTGGCCGTATGGATGTGGGGGATGGCTTTCGACATTTATTATTTTCAGGCCAACCGTTGCCCATGCCTACGGGAAAGCCGTCAAGTCGGGAGATATCTCAAAAGCTGTTCGCATAATTGAGAAGATTGACAGGCCGTTCTTCGACTATATTCTCGCCGTGCCCGGCGGTTTTGACGCGGCGATACACGGGATAATAGAGTTGTATGGTCTGGCCAAGCGCTGGCGGCGACCGCCTTTCAACAGTCTGAACGACGAAGAGATGGAAAAACTTGCAGAGTTCCTTAAAAACCTGCCGGAACCTGAAAAGCTGATGAAGTAATTTTCATGGAGGTTTGGAATGAATAGCAGAAGATTGTGGATAACGACAGTGTTGATGCTGGGTCTGTTTAGTTTTCGATGTTTTGCCGTCGAGTTTCAGCTTGATGATGCCAAACGCCGGGAGTCTCAACAGAGCGGTTATCTCAACGTCCGTGATTTCGGGGCGAAAGGCGACGGAATAACCGATGACAGCGATGCCATCCAGCGTGCGCTTCTCCAAGCAGGAACGCCTGACTATTCCAAGTTTTTTTACTGGGCGTGGACAGCGGCGCCTGAAGTTTTTTTCCCTGAGGGCACCTACCTGATTTCAAGAACGCTGCTGGTCCCTATTTGCGGCGGTTCCGAGAAGCGAGACGGTATAATCCCTATAAGCAACCATATTAACCTCCGTGGAGAGAATGCCACGATCAAACAGATCAACCCGACCCAGGACCTCCTGTATTTTCGCATGTCGCACCGCAACCTGATCGAGGGGCTTACCTTTGAAGGCGGCAGGCGTCAAATCAAGTTATGGTCGCGCAACCTCGATGAATCCCGCGTGGTCATTCGGGACTGCACCTTCAGGAACTCGTCAAGCTATGCGATCGATGACCAGTTGCGCTTCGACCCCGCGGTGGAACGCCGGGACTGGTTTCTCAATATTCTTGAGCCGTATCTGGTAAAGACCAACGAGGCGGGCCTGCCCATTCTTACGGCGGTAGACGAGAGCCGGTACCCCATGAGTTTATTTGTCTCCACGGGCATGCGCATCAGCCGTTGCTCTTTCCAGCGGTGCATGCAGGTTATGTCGGTTTGGGCGGATTGGGCTTTAATGGATAACTGCACCCTTGAAACGCATCCTGAGATGAGCGGCCCGGCCATTCTTTCCGGCGCCGCGCTGATGCTGGAAGAGGTTACCGGGCTTGCCCACGTCACGCCCGGCAAGCAACAGTGGTGGATTACCGTTCACCCGCAAAAACAGCCTTCCGGGATCGTGGCCCTTGATTTACAAAAGGTCCGGCTGAAAACCGATTCAGAAAAGGGCTTATGTGTTGTGCGCAACGAGGCAAAATTTACCGGCGGCAGCCATGTTTACATTATCGCGGACGGCTGTGAATTTCAAAGCGCCGGGTCCGCGGAAAACAGCGTAATCTACCTTGTGGATGTGCCCAACCTAATCAGCGTGCGCAACTGCCGTGAGACCTCCGGCAAGAAGGTTAATTTTCTGGGCTTTAAAAGGCCGCTGGATGAGGATTATTTCTGTCGTTCCGATCCGCAAATGTTTTCGTTCGTAGTGGATGACAACAATAAAAATATGATAGCCAACCTGCCGAAAACGATGGAGGCGTTTGCCGACAAGCCGCTTCCGGAAAAAGTAGCGCAACGGTTTGAGGTGAAACCGACCACGGTCACGCTGTCCCGCATGCGGGAAGGCATTACAACACAATTAAACGTTATGGATTTCGGGGCGGGCGGAAAGGGGACCACGGACGACAGCGCGGCATTTCAGAAGGCATTTACGGCAGCCCGGGAAAAGGCGGGATTGGTGGAAGTAATTGTCCCAGCCGGCGGTTATCTCATGGGCCGGCCGGTTGAACTTCTGCCGCGGGTTGTGGTGCGCGGGGTCGGTAATGCGGCCCTTACGGTTCCGTCCGGACGCCAAGGGGCCATTTTCACCGCATCCGGCGCGGAACATCTTGTCGTGCAGAACCTCCATTTCTTCAACTGCGAGCAGGCCCTGGAAATAACCACCAAAACAAAAAGCAAAAGCAACATCCTGGTGGACTACTGCAAGTTTTACCAAAACAGCCGGCAGGCCATAACCTGCCTGAGCGGAACCGGCACCATTGGCGAACCCAACGAGACCACGCTGCGGATGAGCGACTGCACCTTTTCCCTCTGCAACAGTGCCTTGTTGCATAACGCCCGGTACGCGCTGATGGATAACCCCTGGATTAGCACCGACCCGAACGCGGCGGACTCCGGTGTTATCGTCAACAGGGGTTTCTTCCATCTTAAAGCCCTTATTGGTGTACCGAGAGATACGAACCAGCACTGGGTTGACAATTACGGGGATGTGTTTCTTGACCGGTGCCGGTTTGGCGGAGAATACGGCGGTTTGCCCATGGTGGAAAATTTTACCGCCAGGGGAGAAGTGCTGATACAAAACAGCTGGCTCATGATATACACGAGTTTTATCGGTAAACCCAAACCCATCACGGTTGTAGACTGTAAAGAAATTCCCGCTCTTATCGCGTTACGCGGGAATTGGAGTTGGCCATCGGCCCAGATGATGGTGACAGTACGCAAGGGAACGCAAGGTAAGCTGGAAGGACGGTTCTTTGAGAGCGGCAATACTGCGCCGCGGACAATTAAGGACGAACGTATAAAGGAATAAAACGGGTAATATACACCTATTGACCTGTTAATTTTTGTCAAAATAAGAGGAATGGTTATGCTAATAAAAAAAGTAAGGATTGCGGGGAAGGCATTTTTGGCAAGTATGTGTATTTTTCCTTTGTGGAGTTTTCCGAAGGTTGTGTGCGGGCAGGCTAAAGTTTTTCGTGGAGTTGTGGAGTGGGGACGGCAGGAGCACCCGTATGTTGAACTCGGAACCGGATTTCAGGCTATCGCCGCTGGAGATTATCATAGTTTAGCTTTAAAAAAAGACGGCACAGTGGTTGCCTGGGGATACAGTGAGTCAACGGTGCCCGCCGGGTTGAGCAATGTGCAGGCTGTTTCCGCGGGATATTATCACAGCCTGGCGTTGAAGTCAGACGGCACGGTAGTTGCTTGGGGGAACAATGACAGGGGCCAGTCAACGGTGCCCAAAGGTCTGAGAGATGTTAAAGCCATCTCCGCGGGAGGGTGGCACAGCCTGGCGTTGAAGTCAGACGGCACGGTAGTTACTTGGGGATACAATCAAGATGGCCAGTCAACAGTGTCCGTTGGTTTGAACGATGTGAAAGCGATAGCCGCAGGAGGATGGCATAGCTTGGCATTGAAGAAAGACGGCACAATGGTTGCTTGGGGACGAACAAACTATGGCCAGTCAACAGTGCCCGGCAGTTTGAATGATGTGAAAGCGATAACCGCAGGAGATTATCACAGCCTGGCGTTGAAGAAAGATGGCACAATTATTGCTTGGGGAAATAATGACAATGGCCAGTCAACCGTGCCCGGCGGTTTGAAAGATGTGAAATCAATAGCCGCGGGAGGGTGGCATAGCCTGGCTTTGAGAGCAGACGGCACCGTTGTTGCTTGGGGGAACAATGACAATGGCCAGTCAACCGTGCCCGGCGGTTTGGGTAATGTAAAAGCAATTGCCGCGGGATATAACCACAGTTTAGCGTTGAAGAAAGACGGCACAGTGATTGCGTGGGGATACAACGAATATGCCCAGTCAAAAGTACCCGACGGTTTGAACAAGGTTAAAGCAATTGCCGCGGGATATAATCACAGTTTGGCGTTGAAGGAAGACGGCACAGTGATTGCGTGGGGAAGAAATGACCATGGTGAGTCAAAAGTGCCCGATGGTTTGAGCAATGTGAAAGCAATCGCCGCGGGAGTGTGGTACAGCCTGGCGTTGAAGGAAGACGGCACAACGGTCGCCTGGGGGTACAATAACTACGGCCAGTCAACCGTGCCCGGCGGTTTGAACAAGGTTAAGGCAATCGCCGCAGGATATGGTCATAGTCTGGCATTGAAGGAAGACGGCACAGTGATTGTATGGGGAAGAAATGACTATGGCCAATCAACGGCTCCCGGCAGTTTGAGAGATGTTAAAGCTATATCCGCAGGATTTTATCACAGCCTGGCGATAGTTGATAGCGATGTGTTTCAGCCGGATGCGGACAATCGCCGTCAGACTCAAAGAAGTGGTATGCTCAACGTCCGTGATTTCGGGGCGAAAGGCGACGGAATAACCGATGACAGCGATGCCATCCAGCGTGCGTTTCTCCAAGCTGGAATGCCTGTCTATCCGGAGTTTATTTACTGGCGATACGCGGCTGTGCCCGAAGTTTATTTTCCGGAGGGTACATACATAGTCTCACGAACGCTTCTGATCCCTGTTTGCGGCGGTCCGAACGGTGTGAGCAACCATATAACCGTGCGCGGCGATAACGCAACAATAAGACAGACCGACCCGACACAAGACATCCTCTATTTTCGTCTGTCCCACCGCAACCTGATCGAAGGGCTTACTTTTGAAGGCGGAAGACGGCAAATCAAGTTGTGGTCGCGCAACCTCGATGAATCCCGCGTGGTCATTCGGGAATGCACCTTCAGGAACTCGTCAGGCTATGCGATTGATGACCAGTTGCGCTTCGACCCCGCGGTGGAACGCCGGGACTGGTTTCTCAATATTCTTGAGCCGTATCTGGTAAAGACCAACGAGGCGGGCCTGCCCATTCTTACGGCGGTAGACGAGAGCCGGT
>Ga0265292_1001818_pt1 | contig 17051 bp, 11 predicted proteins | sample Munlanlewell296A_FD_189080 | JGI IMG/M metagenome (GOLD analysis project Ga0265292, IMG submission 189080) | Leachate microbial communities from a municipal landfill in Southern Ontario, Canada - Leachate well 296A | ecosystem: Engineered > Solid waste > Landfill > Unclassified | place: Canada... | reverse complement strand
GTGCCACATCATAAATCCTGAAGACCAATGGGGCTCTCCGCCGGTACGAATAACAAAATCAACAGAGGGAAGATCTTTTGTCCATAGAAATTCCTTTATTGATTCATAATTGAATTTTGATGTGTGTAACTTTGATCCTTTCTGGAATGCCTCAATCATTTCTTCCTTTCCGTCGTATCCAAACAGTATAGTGAGGTTTCCTTTGTGAAAATGCGCCGTGTCACGTTCGGCATCCTCGATTAATTTTGAGAGAACTTTACTTTTTACAATTTCTTTTCCTCGTCCTATCACGCGCATGCGTATCTCGTTTTTTCTCAGTGTTTCCGAATTCAAGATTTCTTTCAACTCCTTTTCAAAGAGTTTTACAAGGAACGATACTTCTGTTTTTGATCTTTTTTTCAAGTTATCTGCCGATGTTCCCCATACAGTCATATATTTAACCCCGCGTTCAAATCCAATTTCTGCGATCTCATGAACTCGTTTTGCTCCTTCGCGGTGACCCTCATAGGGGAGTAATCCTTTTGCTCGCGCCCATCTCCGATTTCCATCGGGGATGATGGCGATATGATGTGGAACTTTTTCCATGTTTATTTATTATACTAATTTATTTTTATTGTGTGTATTGACCATGATTTTTTTGTATGGTTTAATTCACCTTTTTTATTACGCGCGAAAGATGATAAAATACGCATATAAAGAATGATAAATAAAAAACGTATTTTTGTTGTGGCTGGGATACTTGTGATACTTACTGCAATAGGAAGCGGGGGATATCTCTTTTGGAGTCTCTACGAAGAAAATACAATTCTTGAAAAGAGTGTTGGGTTATTGGAACAGTCATTTGGAATCACAAAAACACAACTCGAAAATACACGTAAAGATAATTCTAATCTTACGGAATTATTGGGAAATGAACGCGGGGTAAATGAGAATCTCTCAAAGAATCTCGAAGATCAGTTTGCAAAGAATACTGCTTTGGAAAGTCAGGTGGTGGATATTTCAGGAATGGTGAAGGATATTTCTGGAACCGTTGGCACACTTCAAAAATTAAGCCAGACTGATAAGGAGCTTTTGAAGAAATATTCGAAAATATATTTTTTGAGTGAGAATTATATTCCTTCACGGCTTACCGGCGTCTATAGGGATTATCTGTACGATTCGAGTGTTGAAAAAAAAATTCACGCGGGAGTGGAGCCATTTCTTGTTGATATGATAAAAGGAGCTATGCAGGGAGGAGTTGATTTGAAGATTATTTCTGCATACCGATCATTTGATGAACAGTTTTCGGTAAAAACTGGATATAAGGTAGTATATGGATCAGGGGCCAATAAATTTTCCGCTGATCAGGGATATTCGGAACATCAGCTCGGCACAACAGTCGATTTTACTACACCAAAATTGAAAACACTCTCATTGCAACTTGAAAATGATCCAGCATATAAATGGCTTACCGAGAACGCATATCGGTTTGGATTTGTGCTCTCATATCCGAAAGGGAATTCATATTATCAATATGAACCGTGGCATTGGCGATTTGTGGGAACTCAACTCGCAAAAAGACTTCATGACGAGAATAAATATTTCTATGATTTAACCCAACGCGAAATCGATTTATATCTCGTTTCTATTTTTGATCGGTAGGAGATACTAAAAAAGAAAATACATATCAATGAAGATGAATGGGAAAATGGAATCGATTTCTTTTTTCTGTTAAGATGGCGCTAATGGACGATAAAAAACTATGGGATGTGATTGTGGTTGGGGGAGGACCGGCGGGCATGATGGCGGCAGGAGTTGCTGCAGAAAAAGGAGCGAAAGTGCTCGTTATTGAAAAAAATGATACGCTTGGCAAAAAACTTCTTATCACTGGCGGAGGAAGGTGTAATCTAACAAATTCCGAATTCGACAATCGCAAACTTCTTGAAAAATTTAAAAGCGACGGAAAATTTCTTTTTTCCGCTTTTTCACAATGGAGCGTAAAAGAGACATTGGATTTTTTTCATACAAAAGGGATGGAGACAAAAATGGAGGAGGGATTGCGTACATTTCCCGCGTCAAATTCTTCGCAATCTGTTTTGAATGTTCTCTTGAAATATATGCAGAAAAATAAAGTAACGGTATTTTCTGGTTCGCCGGTGGCCGAAATAACATGTGAAGGAAAAAAAATTATTGGAGTAACACTGAAAAATAAAAAACTTATACGAGGAAAATCTATTGTTATTGCAACAGGCGGAACGTCGCATTCGGAAACCGGCTCCACGGGAGACGGGTTCAGGTGGCTCAAAAAAATTGGGCACACAATTATCACTCCAACCCCCTCGCTTGTGCCAATTGCGATAAAAGACAGGTGGGTGAAACGACTTTCGGGGACAAGTCTTTCCGATATTAAACTCACGGTGTTTCTTGATAACAAAAAACAAAGTGTGACAAAAGGAAAAATTCTTTTTACGCACGTGGGAATAAGCGGTCCCACGGTGCTCAATATGAGTAAAGAAGTCGGTGAATTATTACGGTATGGCGACGTGGTTCTTTCACTCGATTTATTGCCCAAAGAAGATTATGGAACACTGAATAAAAAACTTCAGGATTTATTTAAAGAACACGATAAGAAAAAATTTCAAAACGCTCTCGTGAATCTTATTCCATCCGCGATGGTTCCTCTTGTCGTAAAACTTTCTCTTATCAATCCCGAAATTCAATGTAACAGCATTACACGAGAAGAGCGCTTAAAACTTGTTACTATATTGAAAGGTATTCCAATGCATGTGAATAAACTTCTTGGTTCTGATAAGGCTATTGTGACGAGCGGGGGAGTTGCGCTTCATGAAGTGGATTTTAAAACGATGCGTTCCCGACTTTTTCCGAATCTTTATCTTGTGGGGGACATATTAAATATTGATCGGCCATCGGGTGGATATAGTCTCCAACTTTGTTGGACTACCGGATTCGTCGCAGGAACGGCATCTGCAGAACATACAAAATAATTATTACTATGGAAGAACCAATATTCCCAATGCGGGTTAATAAATATTTAGCACGTGAAAAAAATTCTACACGAAGAGAAATTGACGAGCTTATCAAGAAAAAGCGGGTTTTTATAAATGGTAAGTGTGCGGTGCTTGGCGACAAGGTGGAAGAGAAAGATAAAGTGGAAGTTCGATTTCGGGTATAATAAAAACATCTATGAGTGAGCCAACAGAAAAAATTTTTACTGTCTCAGAATATATTGAGATATTAAACACGTTTTTGAAACGTGAAGAAATTAAATTGATCGGCGAAGTGTCGCAGGTGCAGAAAGCGGTTTCGGGTCATGTATATTTTTCGCTGAAAGATCAAAATAGTGATGCGGTGATGAGCTCGGTGATATGGAAGGGGAATTATATGCGGTGCGGAATCAATATGGAGGTGGGAATGGAATTGTTGCTTATCGGTCATCCGCAAATATACGCTCCAACGGGGAGATTTTCTTTTGTAGCGGACACTATTGAACTTCGCGGTGAGGGGGCGCTCAAAAAAGCATATGACGAGTTAAAAAAGAAACTTGAAAAAGAAGGATTATTCGCTCCTGAACGAAAACGTCCGCTTCCGGAACTTATCCATAAAATTGGAGTCATCACATCTCGGGAAGGAGCGGTCATTCATGATTTTGTAAATAATTTAGGGAAATTTGGATATCAAGTGAATTTAGTGGATTCGCGCGTTGAGGGACAACAAGCGGTGAAATCGCTCATTGAAGCAATACACACACTAAAGAAAAAAGATATTGAGGTGCTTGTCATTATTCGCGGGGGAGGATCGTTGGAATCGCTTCAGGCATTTAATAATGAAGCGCTTGTCCGGGAAGTGGTGAACTTTCCGGTTCCTGTCATTGCGGGAATCGGACACGATAAAGATATTCCGCTTGTTGCGCTTGCCGCAGACGTAATGGTTTCCACTCCCACTGCCGCAACACATCTTATTAATCGTTCGTGGCAAGAGGCGTACGCAAAAATTGGTCAGATGTCACAAATTCTCACCCGCGTTGCACAAGAGATTAAAAGGATTTATGCGGATTTGGAATTATCATGGAGTTCACTTCTCGATCACACCGCGGAGCGGATAGAAGCAGTAAAACAAAAAATTGCATTTGCCGAACAGACGATAAAATTTAATGATCCAACACGCCAATTGAAATTTGGATATTCGATAGTGCGAAAAGGAGGAAAAGTGGTGAAAAATGTTCGAGGTTTGGAAAAAGGGGATTCGTTGAATGTTCAATTGAGTGATGGAAGTGTCGAATCAATAGTCGATCGTGTTACTATATAATTATGGCGAAAAAGGAATCAAAACAATTTAAAGATCAATTAAAGGAGATAGAAAAGATTCTCGAGTGGTTTAATACACAAGAAGAATTGGATGTGGAGGAAGCGCTCGAAAAAGTGAAACAAGCTTCAGCACTTATCAAATTAAGCAAAACAAGATTGAAGGAAGTGGAGAATGAATTTAAGGATATAAAGAGGGAGATAGAGGAGTAGTATAAATATGTAAAGAAAGGGAATAGAAAAGTGGAAATATTTTAACATTACATTATGCCCACGATCGTGGGCATAATGTAAGAAAGGGTGGAGAGAGGAGGGGAAGTATAAAGAGAAAAATTAATAATGTCAGGATATACAACATCCCAATATTGGGTAGGAGGAGACTCGAATGATGTGTGTTCTATGAAAATCTCTGTATAAAATACAGAGATTTTCATTAGAGATGTGCTTATTGATGAATTTTGAATGGGGTAAATTATAAAAATTTTACTAAAAAAATTCTTTGTGATGTAAAATTATCCACATTTCTTTTTTTGGAAGATGGATGTAGCATTCACCGTGCTCGTTTTTGATAAACGAACGCGTTTGGTTGTATGAGTTAGGTGTATTTGATGAACGTACATAGGTGTTATGCTATAGCATAACACCTATGGATGAAAAGAGAGGTGGAGTTATAAAAAATGGGATAAATTGTGTGGAAAAGTGAATGACAGACCATTCTACGATTCCCTCCAGAGGCGGGTAAACGCGCGCCTGTCTGCCGTAGGTAGAAATCGTAGAATGAGGAGTAGGGAATGAGATGGTGGGGGAAAAAGAAGTGGGGATTTAATGAATTTTGAGTGGAGTGTTTTTCTATTTTTGCTATAATGTAATTACAACTGAATAGTGAGTATCAAGAGCGTGGCGAGGGAACTGACCCCATGACCCACCAGCAACTTATCCCAAAAAGGACAAAGTGCTAACTTCAGCCCCATTTAGGGGAAAGATAAAGGTCGAATACTCTTTCCTCGTGAAAGAGATTTTTTGTGATGTTTGAAACCATTCTCTAATTCGCGCGAATAGGCGAATAGTTTTGAGGGAAGAGGATAAAAAATAAAATAAATAAAAAACAAATATATGGAAATAGATAAACAGAAGGAATTAAAGCGGATACAGTTCGGAAGTCCGTTTCAAGGAAAGGAGGCGGAAGAGTTAAGAAAATCAAATAGAGAAAAAAATACGAAAAGACATTTGATTACCCTCGTTTCAACAGAGGGAAAAACAAAAGAGGAAATCGTGGATGAATTAACGAAGGCCCTTGAAAAATTCAAGGGAGTACACAATGAATCATTGGAGAAAATAAATAAAGAAACAGAAGAGGAGTTTCAGGTTGTGTTTATACCAACATACAAAAAATAATATGAAACAAACAATAAAAACATGTGAGTGTGTGTCGCCGAGGCATCCGGACAAAATGTGCGATTATATTGCCGACTCGATTCTCGATGCATATCTCGCGAAAGATAAAAATACGCGGGCGGCGATTGAGGTGATGGGTGGGCACGGGCTCATCACGATTAATGGAGAGGTGACATCGCGGGGGAAAGTAAATCATGAGCAGATTGTGAAACATATTGTTGGGAAGGGATATAAAGTGATTGTAAATATCGCGAAGCAGAGTCCGTTTATTGCACGAGGGGTGGATAGAGGTGGGGCGGGCGATCAGGGAATTATGACGGGATATGCGTGTGCCGATACGCCGAGCCATATGCCTCGCGAGTATGCGCTTGCGAGAAATTTATGTATGGAGATATACAAAAGATTTCCATACGACGGAAAAACGCAGGTGACGACATCGGGAAACAGAATAATTTCGGTGGTGGCGAGTTTTCAGAATACAAAAAATCCAGTACTTGAAAAATTAGTGAGGAAAATTATTTCTGCGGAAGAATATTTTGTGAATCCTGGCGGTGAATGGACGATGGGGGGATTCGATGCGGACTCAGGACTTTCAGGGAGAAAACTTGTGATTGATAACTATGGACCGGAAGTGGCGATTGGGGGCGGAAGTTTTTCGGGAAAAGATTCAACAAAGGTGGATCGCTCGGGGGCGTACATCGCGCGGCGAATTGCGGTGGATTATCTGAAAAAGCGGAAGGCACGGGAAGTGAAAACAAAAATTGCCTACGCATTGGGAAAATCGGAACCGCTTATGGCAAGTGTAACAATTGACGGGAAAGAGGAAGATATTCGTGGATATGATCTTACCCCGCGAGGAATACAAAAGTTCCTCAACCTGAAACGTCCAATTTATGCACAGACGGCGGAATGGGGTCATTTCGGAAGGGGATTTTTGTGGGGATAATTATTGACTGGTAATGAGTAACTAGTAACTGGTAATAAGGAAGTGGAAATAGGGGCGGGAGGATTTGATGAATTGTGAGTGGAGAGGATGATTATAAAAAGGAGAAATATGGTGAATAAGGCAACTAGTGCCTAATTTCCCTCGAATTTTGAATTGGTGTAAACTGATATCGAATTAGTATTATGCCAAGAATTATAGACAATCAGATCCATAATAATCTTTACCAAGCTATATCAGATGCCATAAATGATGATACATTAGCTCTCGACATTGAAGTTGGTTATTTTTATCTTTGTGGATTTGAGCTTTTGTCAAAAAAACTCGATAAAATTAAGGTGCGGATTTTGGTTGGTTCTTATATTGATCCGGATGCTATACCGACTTTAATAATGGAATCGATGAAAAAATCATCGGTAAATCTAGATCCGTTCCAACCAAGAAGCATTCCGTCATCGAAACAAGAAAGGGTCTGGGCTCTTTGCGAAGGCATCAAGAAACTCGCAAACCAAACGTCAATATTTGACGCACCAGAATCTCAGGAATCATACTCAATTCTCGAAAGAAAACTTGAAGATGGTTCGCTTGAGATTAAAATGACAGAAACGCAAGCTCATGGAAAATGTTATGTAATTCATAATAAAAACGCCGGCAAAGTATTCATGGGTTCGAGCAATTTTACTTATAATGGTCTGATTGGACAACAGGAAATAAACGAAACCTTTGACACAGAAGAGAAATATAGTGAATATTCAAATAAATTTTCTGAGCGATGGTCTGATGCACGCAATATTGTTATTCAAGAAAAAGGGAAATCTGACATGTTTTTGAGAAAATTTAAAGACGAGCTTTGGATGAACGTGGTGCCGACTCCATACCTTATGTATGTCCGACTCCTTAATGAGATATTTGGTGCTGAATACGAAATTGATGTAACTAGTACATCGCAGGCTACACGAGGACAGTATTTGAACCTTTCATATCAGATGGACGCAGTAAAGATGGCAATTGAAAGATTGAAAAATTATGATGGTGCTATTATTGCGGATGTTGTCGGTCTTGGGAAAAGTATTATAGCCACTACTATTGCTGTAAATTGTCCTAATTTAAAAACAGTAATTATTGCTCCTCCACATTTGGTTCCAATGTGGGAAGATTATGCCGAGGAATTTAAACTTCGAGGACCAAAGGTTTTTAGCGCTGGTAAAATTGACGAGGTCTATGATAAATATAAAAATTCTACGGAACCCATATTATTTATTCTCGATGAAGCACATAGATATAGAAATGAAGACACACAAGATTATCAGTTACTCCATCAGTTAACCCGGAGTAACGGAGAAAATAAAGTTCTAATATTATCAGCAACACCTTTTAATAATGATCCGAGTGATATTTTTGCTCTGATTAAACTTTTTCAAACTCCCGGGGCAGCCACACTCCGAACTGTAGAAAATTTATCAGCGAAGTTTGCAGATCTTGCAAATAGATATAAAACATTGCGACGATTTCAGGCAAGGGGTGCCATAACCAGAGATCAACATAAAGAATTGGATATTAAGCGCGATGCTATTGCCTCCGAACTTCGACGATTACTCGAGCCTATTATAATTAGACGTTCGAGGATAGATCTTGAAAAAATTACTCGATACCGAGAAGATTTGAAAGCTCAGAAAATTGAATTTTCAAAGATGAACGATCCAATTATTCGGGAGTATGAATTGGGTGAATTTACTAGTATATATCTGGAGACTATAAAACGGATTGTTCCAGATTCTAAAATTGTGGGCGGTTTAACGGGTGCGAGATATATGCCAACGACCTATGCATTAGATATTGCTGATTTTACGACGAAGTATCCGGAATTAGAGGATATTAGAACAGCTCAAATGAATGTGGCTTCTTTTATGCGTAAACTTTTAGTAATGCGTTTTGAAAGTTCAAAAGCCGCGTTCCAAAGTACTCTTCAAAAATTCATCGATTCACATCAAAAAATTCTTGATTGGGTAGAAAAAAAACATTTAGTGCCGATTTCCAAGAAAGCCTATATTCCGTCACCAGATGAGATGCCGGAAGAAGATGCCGAGGAAATTAACTCGAAAGAACAGGCTGAATTTGTAAACACTGAGGTCACAAATAATAAAAAGGTTGTTTTTGTTAAACTTGAGGATCTTAATGAAAAATTTGTACCCGAACTTAAGCATGATGTTAGTGTACTTACGGATATTTACGAAAAATGGTTTGGTTCGCAATCGCCGTTTTTATCAATGCCAGACCCTAAATTAAAACAACTCGCTTTAGACATTCAAGAACATCTATCCAGTGATCCGAATCGAAAAATTGTTATTTTTAGTATGTATGCAGATACTGTTGTTTATGTAGGAGAGGAACTCCAAAGGGCTGGAGTTCCAACCTTTGTATATACTGCTCAAAACAGCAAGAGTGATCGTAGAATAGTCAGAGAGAATTTTGATGCCGGAATCCCAGCCGATAAACAGTCCAATGATTTTAGGGTTCTTGTTTCGACCGATGCTTTGAGTGAGGGTGTCAATTTAAATAGAGCAGGACGGGTTATTAATTATGATATTCCATATAATCCAACACGAGTCATACAGCGAGTGGGCCGAATAAACCGAATAGATAAAAAAATGTTTAATGAACTTTTTATTGATAACTATTTCCCTACCGAACATGGCGAGAAGGAAACAAATATTAGGGGGGTATCAACATTAAAGATGCAGATTTTTAATTCTGTGGTAGGCAATGACTCACGAACCCTCACAGAAGATGAAACCCCGGAATCTTTTTTCATTGATGAATTCAGAAAGGCGACAACCGAGGAAGAAAGTTGGGATACTGCTCACCGAGAAGCATACGAGCAAGCAAAGAGAAATACCGAAACTATCGAACTCGCAAAAAAAATACCAATGCGAGCCAGAATTGTTAGAAAAAATCGGCAGATTCAAGTGGGAGTTGGAGTTGGTATTCGTGGAGAAAATAAAATTTACGCTCTTGAAACCAGCGGACAAGCTGAGTTGGTTGATGCAGAAAAAGTATTAAGTCATTTTGCGGCAAAACAGGATGAAATTGGTGAAAAAACTGACGATCAATTTGGAATTGTTTTTAATACGATAAAAGAAAAACTTTTTGAAAAACCACCTATGGGGCGAATGTCAGGTAATCGAACAGCGGTTGTGAATATCTTACGAAGCGTGCGGGAATCTCAATACCAAAATTATTGTGATGATTTAATGAAAGTTGTCAGTGATCTTGACGACCTCTCGGAGGGCCAGCTCAAGGCAATAATTAGGTTAGCTAAAAATATTGATTTATCGGAGGATAAATTAATGGAGTCTATTATTGAAATAGCGCCGGAGCAACAAGTAAAAGTTAGTTTAGATCGACAAAACAATGAAGCAAAATCAGCAAATCTTCTTTTGTTTACTCAAGAGCATCGCATATGATAAATCCTATTTTTACAAATAAATACAATGAAGAAGCTTTCGCAGAATTTATCCAAAGACTTATTCCGAGTCTTTCTTTAGATAAAAAACGATTTGAGGTTCGCGCCGGTTTCAAATCAATCCAACAAATTGCAGAAGCCAGTGGAAATAAGCTTGATTTAGTCGTTTTTGTAGCCAAACTAGATTCATCGCTGCATGCTCGTGTCGAAATTACAAAGAATACTTACGCGGTGCTCAAGAGCCATGCTCGATCCAATGCCTTAGTTGCCTATATTTCAGATGATTCTGAGGAATGGCGGCTCTCTCTTATCACGACCAAAGTTACGAGGACAAAAGATGGAATAAAAGAATCAATATCAAATCCTCGTCGTTTTTCTTATGTTTTGGGACCAATGGCAAAAGTAGCAACGCCTTCAAAAATGTTGCAAGGAACAGTTGATACAATTGTAGATTTGGAAAATAAGTTTTCTTTGGCGGTGGTTAGCAAGGAATTTTTCACTCAAATAGCGACACAATATTCTAAACTTGTTGGCGGAAGGCGGGGTGAAGGCCGAAGGGCCGTGATTTTTGAAAGGACGCTTAAAATTGGAACTACAGATGATGCAATTAATGCAAATTTTGCCATTCGACTTATTGGCCGATTGGTTTTTTGTTGGTTTTTAAAACAAAAGAAAGGACATCTGGATAATCCTCTCATCCCATCTGAGATTTTATCCAGTTCTGCCGTAAAAACAATTGGAGATTATTATCATTCAGTCTGTGTGCCGCTTTTTTTCGAAGTTTTAAATAAGCCACAATCTTCTCGGCCGACATTTTTTTCCCACGCAGAATTATTTGATAAAGTTCCTTTTCTAAATGGTGGATTATTTCAAGACCATGCTGAAGATAATCACAAATTCAATCGTACTTCCGGGATGAGTGAACGGCGTGGCGTTGTGAATGTCCTAGATATTTGGTTTTCTGAATTGTTTCAAATTTTTGAAGAATACAATTTTACCATAGATGAAAACACTTCAATTGATACCGAGCTTTCCATCGACCCGGAAATGCTTGGTAGAATTTTTGAGAATCTTTTAGCGGAAGTGAACCCGGAAACGGGTGCTAGCGCCCGCAAATCAACAGGCAGTTTCTACACCCCTCGAGAGATTGTGGACTTTATGGTAGAGGAGTCACTTATCGCTCATCTTAAAACTAAAACCAGTATATCCGAAGAAAAGCTTCGCGCTCTTTCGTCTTATGATTTGGACGACGATGCGTCACAGCCAATGGGCCAACAGGAAAGAAAATTGCTGGTTGAGGCAATCCATAATACTACAATTCTAGATCCTGCCTGCGGTTCAGGCGCATTCCCAATCGGTGTTCTTCAGAGGTTGGTGCATATACTCGGAGTTCTTGATCCGGAATGTTCGATTTATTTGAGCAAGATTCCTCCTGAAATGCGCCGACAGCTTCAAAAACATAGTCTTACCTATGTGAGGAAACTTGGAGTAATTAGAGAGTGTATTCATGGGGTGGATATTCAGCCCATCGCAATAGATATTTCTCGCTTGAGATGTTTTTTAACGCTTGTTGTTGATCAGCAAGTTGACGACAATACCCCTAACAGAGGCATTGAGCCGTTGCCTAATCTTGATTTTAAATTTGTCTGTGCCAACACGCTTATAAAACCGCCAGTCCACGAAGGGCCACTATTTGGCGATGCGTTTGCAGATGCATTAGGAGAGCTGATTGACGAATATTTTGCGCCGGTCGATCAATTACACAAATTAGAGACCGCGCGTAAACTGCAACAATTGATTAGTGATAAAACCAAGAAAGAGCTAGAAAGTATTTTGAAATCATATAGCTATCTGAAAGAGGAAAAACATAAAAAAGCGTTGGCTCAAAAAAATGAAAAGTCTGATGATGAAAGAATGCGAATAAATTCACTTTGGAAAAGTTATGAAAATATCTTTCAAAATAAACCGGTTGGTTTTTTTGATACCAGATATTTTTTCCCTATTGTGTTTCGCGCTAGTGGATTTGATATCGTGATAGGTAATCCGCCTTACATTAGGCAGGAAGAATTTTCAGATATTAAACCAGTTTTGAAAGAACAATATGGTAGTTTTTATAATGGACGCGCTGATTTATATACATACTTCATCGCACGAGGAATAACACTACTGAAAGAAGGAGGAATTTTAACTTTTATAACATCAAATAAGTTTTTTGTTCGAGGTTATGGTGAAAATACAAGGTTATTGCTTACAAAAGATATATCACTAAAAAAAGTAGTGAACTTTGGTGAACTTCCTGTTTTTCAAGCATCTGTAGATTCAGCGATTGTGCTAGCAAAAAATACAAAACCAAAAGAAGGAGATTCGCTTGATTTTGCTCAAGCAAAAACAGAGGCTGATATTAGAAACATCCCTGAATTTTTTGAAACAAAAAAAGGAACGATAAAATTGATTTCATTAGGCGCGGGGGTGTGGTCGTTACAGGATTCTAAAAAGTTATCAGTCTTAAACAAAATAAAAAGTCAAAAAAATACACTTGGGTCATATTATAATGGTAATATTTTTGCTGGTATTAAAACGGGTTACGATAAGGCCTTTGTAATTAATGACTCTACCAGACTAGAATTATTAAAAAAAGATCCAAAGTCTATGCAATTAATTAAACCCTGGCTACGAGGTAAGGATGTTAGAAAATGGCGAACATCATATAAAAATCTTTATGTAATCTATATCCCTTTAAACAAGGTGTCCATTGATGATTACCCGATAGTAAAAGAATACCTTTTAAAATTTAAATCTAAACTTCTAAAACGTGCGACAGATCAAGAATGGTATGAAATGCAACAGCCTCAGGAGAAATTTACAGAGTTATTTAATAGACCAAAAATGATATACCCTGATTGTGCTAAAGAAATGCGGACTTTATATGATGAATCAGGCGCATACGGAACTATGGCAATGTATTTTATCCCATATGACCCGGTAATAATGGGTATCTTAAATAGCAAACTTTTCGATTGGTATGCAAGGATGACTTTTGCAACATTTGGCGATCCATGGAATGCAGGTAGGATAATTTTTAAAACAATATACATGTCAAAAGTTCCGATGCCTGATATTAAAAATAATACCGGCGCGTTGGTTAAAGATAGTGTTGATAAAATTTTGGTAATTACCAAATCCAGTGATTATTTAGAAAACCCTGCAAAAAAGGAAGAAGTCAAAGAATACGAAAAACAAATTGATCAGCTTGTTTATAAACTCTACGACCTCACGCCGGAGGAGATAAAAATTGTGGAAGGATCAGAAAGTTAATTCCATGAGCAAACAGACAGCCAAAAAATTAAATGTCCAAAATGTTGCGGATAGAACACATCCTATGTCAAAAGCAAAAGAACAATGGGAAGAAGAAGCTATCGAACGATTCAGAAACTTTCTGGGTCAGGAACGTGCTACTACCTATGCGGTAACAGGAAGAGATGTGGTAGTGAATCCTGCGACGAATGAGAACTTCGACTATCAGCTTCAAACTCAAGACGGCGCAAAAACTGCTGTTGAGATTTTTCGTCTAATAGAGAGTGGCGAGGAACTAGCGAGACAGAAAGTTTTTGGTTCTTTTATCCAAGAGTTGAAAAAAGAGTTATTAACTCGCGGTGTGAAGGGGTATCTTATCTCCACCCCAGAGTTTGTAATGAAGAAGCGGGATATTTCTGCGCATTCTACGCGGCTTGCAGACGAAATAGAACAGGCGGTCAAGAGTAACAGCGAGGCAGAAAAGTTCGAATATGCGGGCTTTGAATTCAGTAAAATAAAAGACCTGGAAACCGTTGTCTTTTCATATCATTCTGGGGCAAGAAGCATTGACCCACGAGGAACCGCAGCGACTGTTTTTGCCGGTAAGCTACCGAAGAAAAACCAGCAGGTTGCGGTTTCCGACCACGAGAGAATACTGCTGGTGGTAAGCTGGGCGATGTTTGTAGACGGAGCTGATGCAATCCGCGCACTCTCTGGGTTCGACTTTTCCGAGTTTCAAAATGTGGACAAGATATTCTTTGAACCGAGAGAAGGACAGTTTGTTTTGGTATATGACCGCACTGTCGTTGAAGCCATACAGAACAAGCAACCTCTTAATGATTCACCATCGCTGAAATTGATGCTGCAATATGCTCGCTACCAACTTGGCGAAAAGAAGCCAGAAGCATTTGAGTATGTGAAAGCAGTTACCACCCTTACAGGTAGTATAAATTGGCTCGCGGATAATGGCGCAAAAGAGAACCTGGTTTTGTATGGAGAAGAGTTGCTCGCAAAAGATTTGATTGATGATGCGATGTGGATTATTCGACAACTCCACGATGATGATAATCCAAAACCCGATGGAACAAATGATGTTGATGACCCGAAAGGCGAGCACAATTATCACGCCAGAGTTTTACGCGGGGAAGATGCAAATATTATCACAACAGTAAGAGGACACCTTTGCTGGTTGCTAATGAAAATGGTGGCGAAGAACCAGCCGCAATACTACACAGAAATCATCGGCATTATGTCGAGGTATTTGAAAGAAGATAACTTGTATATCCGCATACAAGCATCTTATATTATCGATGAGCTGTGGAGACGCCGACGCGCAAGACACAACCAAGACGAATCGGTATTTTCTTGGAAAGACGAAGAGAGGGCGTATATCCGCGAACTTGCACTTGATACTGTGCGCGCAAATCGTTCATACCCTCGTGTAATGCAAGCGCTTCTGCACGTTTTCAATTCTGTACGAGACTTGAACGAAGGAGAAGCAGAAGAAATCCTGAACCTATTTCTGGCAACAAAGAATGATGATGTTCTTCACGACCTCGCTGCATTTGTTGTGTACTTTGCGCTTTTCCGCGAAAAGGATTCGCAATACTACGGAGGACAATTCAACCCCAATAAGTTTGTAGCTCTTTTGAAAGAGCAGATAAAGAATGGCGACTCATCAATGCGTGGCTCGCTTGCTTGGCATCTTTGGAAGCTCCTTACAGACAAAATTCTGCCATATGAAGCGATAAAGGAGTATCTACCACTATTTCTTGAGGGCAAATACGCTAGTGAGGCTATGTCAAAACTGGCACTTATCTTTGAAGAATTGTCGAAGATTGCACCAGATGATGCCGTGGTCTTATACGAACGAGCACTTGAATCTCTTGAGGTGTATCTCAAAACCAAGCCAGAAGATGGTTATCAGAACTGGATAAACGGCACAGAAGAAATGTTGCCCATTTTGGCGAAAGAATCAAAAAGACTTATCACAGTGATTGGACGTCTCAAAAACATTTGGATGATGAGGACGCAAATCTATATAGGAAACATTCAAACTATATTCGGCAGTTATGAGCTTGTATCAAGTGAACACAAGGAAGAGGTGAGGACGACACTTAAGGTTATGTATGACGAGATGAAGTCTGTATATCCTCCGTTACAAAAGGTTGATTGGACAAAATAAATATATGAACAGAACAAAGACAATGTTTTTTGCCTTCACGGGCAAACCACCAGAACAGAAAGAAAAAATCTTTGAAATACAAGATGGCTATGAGTTTTGGAATTTGAAAAATGTTGCCCTCGATGAATTTATTGATGAACTCAAAAAGAAAATACCCCCGGTAAATAGTAATGTTCTTCGCAACTATAAAGCAGACGGAGATAGCCGAGAGCCATATGCAATAACGGAAAAGCAATTTGTGCAGTGTTCATGGGGGTTACTTATTCCCGACACATTGGAAGAGGGCGGCTTTAGCCATGCAGAAACAATGTTTCTGTTAAATCTCTATTCACCCAATTTCTTGTATCCGTATTTCTTTGCAAACGATATGGGCATTATGAGACAAAGGCACGACAAAGATTCAATGATCTATTTTCATACTCAAGATCATTCGATTTTTAATAATAAGAATTTCGTTACTTTCTATAAAACCATTTTTGAACAATCAAAATATGGCAGCTGGCATTTAAATCGTATACAGCAGTGGAACAAAGAAGATTGGAGGTTATTTGTAGCCGCATTTTTATACTCTGGACTAAAGGATTACGAGAATGCGAAAAGCTCATTCGGCTGGCAAAGAGAATCTGCTGAGATGGCTACAATCTTAGAATCTCTTTTTACCGCAGGCGATGCCCGAAACGAGGAAGTGATGTATCGTCTGCGCAAAAGAATCGCTGTTTTACTTGCTTGGAAGTTTCCCGATATCGAAAAGGATATTAAGGAATTGTATGGAGCAAGAAGCGCATTTGTACACGGTTCGTTCTTCGAACAAATCGCGAAAGAAAGCCCAAGGGCGTACAATAATCTGCCGATACCAGATTTCAATTTGCTTTATAAACATAAAGAGTATGTACGCCTTGCGCTTGTTGCATACCTGAATTTAGCAAAAATAATTAAATCGGAAGGCATAGATAATGTGAAATCAGTGATGGATGCGCTTGAAAAGGCAATTATCGATATCAAGCTGCGAGAGACGCTTACCTCCGAAACAAAAAAGCTGTTTACCTTAATGCCAGAGCCGACATTCAAACAAATGTAGTGTAATTATGGACGAAGAAAAGAAGCGGCAAAAAGAAATAAGAGAAAAATAGGAATTTGTCTAAAATCTACCCGTCTCGTGCTAGCTGTCAATGGCTGCGGGACTAGGAGTCGGACCTAGATACCGGGATTCAAAGTCCCGTGTCCTACCATTAGACGATCCCGCAAAATAATAACTGTTAACATGTAACCGTTAACTATTAACAAATTACTGACGACGGATTAATTTCTTTTTAAACCCGTTTAACTGTTTACCAATTTGAATTAATTTTATTTCAAGTTCGTCAAATTGACCTTTTGATATTAAACCATTATCACGTGCAATATCAAGACCCGCAACCACTTCATTTAACGACCCCATCGCGATATTAAAGAAGTGATTCATATCAACAT